>Ga0210129_1000036_pt1 | contig 35742 bp, 35 predicted proteins | sample WestPond_Cattail_2_FD_185582 | JGI IMG/M metagenome (GOLD analysis project Ga0210129, IMG submission 185582) | Wetland microbial communities from the San Francisco Bay, California, USA, that impact long-term carbon sequestration -... | ecosystem: Environmental > Aquatic > Marine > Wetlands ... | reverse complement strand
CCCGCCACCCCCAGCTGCGGCTGGCTGTAGTAGTAGCTGGCCTGCGAGGCCTCCGGCCCCTTGCTTGATAAGCCCTGCTGGCCCTGCAGCAGCAGGGGCTGGCGTTCGCTGAACTGCAGCTCGAGCTGGAAGTCGCCGGCGCTGATATGGGCGCGGTAGCCGCCAGCCACATGTTGTAGCGACCAGTCGCGCAAGACGATGGCGGTGTCGCGCTCGCTGGCGCTGGCCAGGTCCAGCTCGGCCGCGCCGGACGAGCGTGCGATGCGCTGGTCGTGCCAGAGCTTGCTGCCCTGCACATCGGTCACGGCGGCGTGGGCGAAGATGAGCTGCTTGGCGGCCAGCCGTGAACTCATACCCTGCGTGGCATCCACGCGGGAGCGAAAGAAGGTGAGCTGGAAGCCGAACAGACGGCCAGCCGACGTGGCGTGGCCGGTGAGGTACCACCACTCGGTGCGATAGTCCTTGTGCGCGCCGAAGTCGCGCGGGAACTGCAGTGCACGTCGTGGCAGGGCCTGCACGCCGGCTGCGCTGCACAGACCGGCCAGCAGCAGGCTGCGGCGGGTGAGAGGAATGAGACGCAGAGGGTTCATCACCAGTCCTCCTTAACCGCCAACACCGCATCCCGCCCGGCCGCGGCACGCCCGGCCAGCCAGGCCGTCAGCGTACCGGCCAGCACCACGGCGGCGCACAGCGCCAGCAGGCGCCACCAGGGCACCCGCAGCTCCATGGTCCAGTGAAAACTCTGCGGGTTGACCACATGCACCAGCACCACGGCCACGGCCAGCCCCAAGCCCAGGCCGGCCAGCGCACCCACGCCGGTCCACGCCGCGCCTTCACCTGCCACCACGGCCAGGATCTGCCGGCGCGTCAGCCCCAGGTGCGCGAGCAGGCCGAACTCCTTGCGCCGTGCCAGCACCTGCGCGCTGAATGAGGCCGCCACGCCGAACAGGCCGATGCCGATGGCCACCGCCTGCAGCCAATAGGTGACGGCAAAGCTGCGGTCGAAGATGCGCAGCGAATTGGCGCGGATCTGGCTGGCGGAGCCGAACTCCAGCAGCGCGCCGCTGCCCGGGCTCTGACGCTCGGCCAAGTCGCGCAGCGCCTGCTGCACGCGGGGCAGCTCGGCCGGCTCGGGGAGCCACAAGGCCAGGTCATTGGTGCGCGTATCGCCCGTGAGTTGCTCGTAGCTGCGCCGCTCCATGGCAATCGCACCGGACTGGCGGGCATAGTCGCGCCAGACACCGGCTACAAAAAATGGCGCAGCACCCGTTCGCCCCGGCAAAGTCAAAGTCCCCAAAGATGCTGCAAGCGGAGTGAACGTTGTGCCCGGCCTGGCCCCATGCAGATCCACCATGGCTTCGCTGACATAGATGCCGATCTGCCCCGGCGGCACCGGCAGCGCCTCGCCCACCAGCGGCAGGCTGCGGGCCGGGTCGTCGAGTTCGCGCGCAATCAGCGCGACCGCCGGCCGTGCCGGGTCGAGCAGCAATTGCAGTTGGCGCTGGGCCTGCACCCGCTGCACACCGTTCAGTTGTGCCGCCGCCTGCACAAACTCCGGCGTGAAGTACAGCGTCTCGCTGGCGCTCAAGCTGCCGGCGCTGCGCACATAGAGGTCGGCGGGCAGCACGCGGTCCAGCCACTGCGTGACCGAATCGCGAAAGCTCGCCACCATCACGGTGAGCGCCACCGCCAGGCTGAGCGAAGCCACCACGCCGCTCACCGCCACCGCCGCGCTCTCGCGCTGGCGGCGCGCGCGCTCCACCGCCAGCAACGGCAGCGTCTGGCGCGCCAGCAAGGGGGCCAGCCGGTCCAGCAGCAGCGCAATCAGCCAGGGCAGCGCCGTGATGCCACCCACCAGCAGCAGCGCCACCGACACATAGGCCGCCAGCGGCATGTCAAATACCGGCGGCATTCTTGCCAGCAGTACACCGGCTGCTATCAAAACGAGACTGAGCCAGCGCTGCATGCCGTGCGCCGGCGCGTGCCCCAAGCCCTTGAGTGTCTGCGCCGGCGGCAGCTGCTGCGCCTGGCGCGCCGGCCACCAGCCGCCCACCAGCGCGGCCGCCACACCCAGCAGGCCATAGAGCAGCGCCGCAGCACCATCCCACTGCAGGCTGGGCGCCACGCCGGCAAAGTAGCCGCCGCCCAGATCGCCACCCAGCAGGCGCAGGGCGAGAAACGCCAGCGCCGTGCCCAGCGCGATGCCGGCGGCGCTGCCCAGGACACCGAGCGCCAGCGATTCCCACAACACCAGCGCCAGCCGCTCGCGAGCGCTCAGGCCCAGCACGCCGAGCAGCGCAAACTGCTGCGCCCGCTTGGCCACGCTCAAAGCCAGCACCGAGAACACCAGGAACGCGCCGGTGAACAGCGCTACCAGCGCCAGCACGGTCAGGTTGACGCGGTAGGCGCGCGACAGCTTGCTGATGCGCTGCGCCGCGTCGCCCGGTTCGGCCAGCGTGAGCTGCGCGGGCCAGCCGGGCTGCGCCTGCAGCGCGCGCATGAACGCCGCACGGTCGACGCCGGGCTGCAAGCGCAGGTCGATGCGCGAGAGCTGACCTTGTCTGCCAAACAACTCCTGCGCGGCGCCGATGTCCATCACCGCCAGCGCGGGACCGCCGGCGCTGATGCTGCCGGCCACCTTCACGTCCTTGAGGGCCAGCCCGCTTTGCAACTGGAACGGGTCTTCACCCAGGCTGTTGCGCGCCGCCGGGTTGAGGAACACCGTGCCGGGTGCGAACAGGACCAGCCGGTCGGCGCCGGGGTCGGGCTGCGGCATCAGGCCGGGGGCGAGCGGGGCCACCAGCAGCGCGTCAATGCCGACCACGCGCAGCGGCAGGCGCTGGCCGCTGCGGGTGACGGCTTGCGTGGCGAGTTCCAGCACCGGGCTGGCCAGCGCCACCTGCGCATGGCGCGCCAGGCGGGCCAGCAGCGCTTCGTCCAGCGGGCCCTGCATGGCGCGCAGTTCCAGATCGGGCTGGCCGTTGACCGAGCGCACCGCATGAGAAAACTCGTCCAGCGCCGAGGCGTTGATCAGGTGCACCGAGAACGCCAGCGCCACGCCCAGCATCACGGCCACCACGGCGGCCGCATTGCGCCACGGGTGGTGGCGCAGTTCCTGCCAGGAGAAGGTTTGCAGCAGCTGGATCATGTGGACCGTGGGGGTTTAGTGTCTTGTATACACTCGACCTGTTTTTCTCCGGGACGCTTTTTTCCTGAAATGGACGCTGACCATGCTGTTGCCCACCTATGACGATGTGATTGCCGCTGCGATTCGCCTTGAAGGCCACGCCCACCGCACGCCCGTGCTGCGCTCGCGCACGGCCGATGAGATGCTGGGAGCCAGTGTATTCTTCAAATGCGAAAACTTTCAGCGCATGGGCGCCTTCAAGTTCCGCGGCGCGTTCAATGCCCTGTCGAGGTTCAGCGCCGCACAGCGGAACGCGGGGGTGGTCACCTTCTCTTCCGGCAACCATGCGCAGGCAGTCGCCCTGTCGGCCCGCATGCTGGGCATCCCGGCCACCATCCTGATGCCACTGGACGCGCCGCAGGCCAAGATCGATGCCACGCGCGGCTATGGCGGCGAGGTGATTTTGTTTGATCGCTACCAGCAGGATCGCGAGGCCCTGGCGCGCGAACTGGCCGAGCAGCGTGGCCTGACCTTGCTGCCGCCTTTTGACCACCCGGACGTGATGGCGGGCCAGGGTACGGCCGCGAAGGAACTGTTCGAGGAGACCGGCGAACTGGATGCCCTGTTCGTTCCCCTGGGCGGCGGCGGTTTGCTCAGCGGCTCGGCACTCGCAGCGCGCGCCCTGTCACCTGGCTGCAAGGTTTATGGTGTGGAGCCCGAGGCCGGCGACGATGGGCAACAGTCCTTTCGCACCGGACAGATAGTTCACATCCCCACGCCCAAGACCATCGCCGATGGCGCGCAGACCCAGCATCTGGGCCGGGACACCTTCGCGGTGATCCGGCGCGATGTGGAAGATGTGCTGACGGTCAGCGATGCGCAACTGGTGGAATCCATGCGCTTTTTTGCCGAGCGCATGAAGCTGGTAGTGGAGCCCACCGGTTGCCTGGGCTTTGCCGCGGCCTGCCAGACCGGTGCGCCCCTGCGCGGCAAACGCGTGGGTGTGATCGTCAGCGGCGGCAATGTGGATATGCGCCGTTTGTGCGAACTGCTGGCAGTCTGAATTGCGCGGGCTGGCCGCAGCGATGCGGTAGACGCGAAAGCGCGGAAGACACCGCGCTACATTCGACCACGAGGGGGAGCAGCGGATGATCATCAGGAACCAGCAGGACGTGACGGCGGCCGTGCTTGCCGAACTGCAGCGCGCGGACAACCCGCGCTTTCGGGAGATCATGACGGCGGCGGTGCGCCACCTGCATGACTTCGCGCGCGACACCCGCCTGAGCGAGGCCGAATTTCAGCAGGCCTGCGCCGTCATCGCCCGGCTCGGGCAGTTGACGACGCCATCGCACAACGAAGTGGTGCTGGCCTGCGGTTCGCTGGGCCTGTCGTCCCTGATCTGCCTGCTCAACAATGGCGACCGCGGCCAGACCGAAACCACCGCCAACATGATGGGGCCGTTCTGGCGCCTGGACTCGCCCGCCTATGCCAACGGCGCCTCCATCGTGCGTTCAGCCACGCCCGGCTTGCCGATCTTCGTCAAGGCCTGGGTGCGCGACCGGCAGGGCCGGCCCGTGGCGGGCGCGAAGGTCGATGTCTGGCACGCCAGCAGCGAAGGCTTTTACGAAAACCAGGACCCGGGCCAGGCCGACATGAACCTGCGCGGCCAGTTCAGCACCGATGCGAACGGGCATATCGCATTTCGCTCCATCAAGCCAGCGGGCTACCCCATACCCGTGAGCGGCCCGGTCGGCGACCTGCTGCGCGCACAGGGCCGGCACAATATGCGCCCGGCCCACATCCACTTCATGATCTGCCAGCCGGGTTTCAAGACCCAGTTCTCCCAGGTCTATTCCAGCGACGACCCGAACATCGAGACCGACGTGCAGTTCGGCGTGACCCAGGCGCTGATCGGCCAGTATGTGCTGCACGACCAGGAACCGGCCCCCGCCCCGGACATCAGCGGCCCCTGGTATTCGCTGGAGCACCACTTTGTCATCGAACCCGGCGAGGCCACCCTGCCCAGGCCGCCCATCACCGGCAAGGCCAGCGGCGACCGGCCCACGCTGGCGGTGCTGCAACGCAAGCCCTGACGCAGGCCACCGATCTGCCTCACTCAGGCGCGCGGCAGCGGCGGATAGTCGGGCACATACATCATGGCCTTGATCGCGGCGCCCAGGTCAGCCGGGCGGCTGTGGGTGGCCAGGCCTTGCGAGAAGGCGGTCTCGGCCACGCGGGTGGCCACCGCGGCCGCCACATCGCGCAGCCGTTCCTGCCCCGGGAACACGCGGCCGCACTGCAGATCGGCGTGGCTCACCTGGTCTGCCAGCGCCTGGGCGGCGGCGAAGAACATGGCATCGCTCACATGCGTGGCGCCGCTGGCCAGAATACCCAGCCCCATGCCGGGAAAGATATAGGCGTTGTTGCTCTGCCCCGGCACCCGCGTTTTGCCGGCCAGCGTGACCGGCGGGAACGGGCTGCCGCTGGCGAAGATGGCCTGGCCGTCGGTCCACGCATAGGCCTGCTGGGCCGTGCATTCGGCCTTGGAGGTCGGGTTGGAGAGGGCGAACACGATCGGCCGTGCCGCGCCCCGCGCCAACTCGCGCAGCACCGGCTCGCTGAACAGCGCGGGTGTGCCCGAGGCGCCGATCAACACGCTGGGCCGCAGTGCCGCCACCGCCGCCTGCAGGTCCTGCAGCGGCGCATGGTCATGGGCGTAGGGGCGCTTGTGCGCGACCAGATCGGCGCGGGCGGCGACCACCAGCCCCTTCGAGTCCATCAGCCAGCAACGACCGCGCGCCTGTTCCGGGCTCAGGCCCTGCGCCACCATGGCCGCAGTGACCATGGTGGCAATGCCCAGTGCCGCTTCGCCCGCGCCAGCGAAGAGGATCTGCTGTTCCGTCAGTTGTCCGCCGGTGAGGCGCAAGGCCGAATACAGGCCGGCCAGCCCCATGGCGCCGGTGCCCTGGATGTCGTCGTTGAAGCAGCAGAGCTGGTGGTGATACCGGTGCAACAGGGCAAAGGCGTTGGCGTTTGAAAAATCCTCGAACTGCAGCAGCACGCCGGGGTAGGCTTCCTGCACGGCAGCGACGAACTCGGCCACGAACGCGTCGTAGGCTTCGGCCCGCAATCGCGGCTGGCGCAGGCCGAGGTAGAACGGGTCTTCGCGCAGGGCGGCGTTGTCGGTGCCGACGTCCAGCATCACCGGCAGGCAGGCCGCGGGCGCAACGCCGCCGCAGGCGACATACAGATCCAGCTTGCCGATCGGGATGCCCATGCCGTTGGCGCCCAGGTCGCCCAGGCCGAGGATGCGCGAGCCGTCGGTGACGACGATCACGCGCACCTGTGGTTGCGGCCAGTGAGGCAGGAGGTCGCGGATGCGGCCACGGTCTTGCGCGGTGATGTACAGGCCGCGCGGCGCCTGGAAGATCCGGCCGAAGGCCTGGCAGGCCAGGCCGACGGTGGGCGTGTAGACCAGGGGCAGCGTTTCCCCCAGATGGTCGAGCACGGTGCGGTAGAAAAGGGTTTCGTTGCGCTCGCGCAAAGCGCCGAGGTAGACGTGGCGATCCAGGTCCGTGGCCTGCCGGCGCACATTGTCCATGACGCGCGCCACCTGTTGTTCGGGCATTTCGATGGCGGGCGGCAGCAGCCCCTGCAGGCCCAGCGTCTCGCGCATCCGGGCGCTGAACGCCGTACCGCGATTGGCGGCGGCATCGCGCAGGAGGGCTGCCCCCTGGAGGTTCGGCTGCACGCTGGAACGTCGCTTGGGCATGATCGCTTTCCTCCATGTCGGGCCACAGAAGGACTTTATGGCCTGGGCGTGCCGCGCGCGGGGTTTCTTGGGCTGGTATTGACAAATCTCAACGTAATTGGCGTGATGCCAAACATACTGTCAATACAGAACAGCAAGGGGGAGAAGATGAAACTTCCTTTCAACATCCGGTTTCATGGAATGGAACCTTCGGACGCGGTGGATGCCAACGCGCGCGAGCACGTGCACAAGCTCGAAGCCTTCGCGCCCGACATCATGACGTGCCACGTCAGCATCGACCTGGAGCAAAAGCACAAACATCAGGGCCGCCCCTACGGGGTGCGCATCGACCTGACGCTGCCGGGCCACGAACTCGTGGTGGACCGGGTCCAGCGGGAAGATGTGTATGTCGCCCTGCGCGATGCCTTCGACGACATGAAACGCCAGCTTGAGGACGTCGTTCGCAAACGGCGGGGGCAGGAAAAACAGCATGCCGTGCCCCTGCATGGCGAGGTGGTGCGTGTGAACGATGAAGGCGGCTTCGGTTTCATCCGTACACCGGATGGCAATGAATACTATTTTGGCCGCGATAACGTGGCCGGCACGACGTTTGATCAGGTGCAGACAGGCAGCCCCGTGCAATTCATCCCCGAGGTCGGCGGCGAAGGCCTGCAGGCCAAGCGCGTGAGTCTGGGCAAGCACCGGATGGGTTGATCAGGGCCGCAGGTGACGCGTATACCAACCGGAGAACAGCATGGGTGAACGATTGACCATCGGTGAAATCTGCACACGCAGCGTGACCATCGCCTTCAAACAAACACCCATTGATGGCGCGGCGCGGCTGATGCGGGAGAACCATGTCGGCTGCCTCGTCGTCGTCGACGAAGTGGGCGGCCAGCGCATCGTGGTGGGCATGCTCACCGACCGCGACATCGTGACGGCGGTTGTCGCGCCTGGCCTGGACCCGGAAAAGCTGCACGCGGATGATGTGATGACCACCGACCTGGTCACCGCGCGCGAGGACGATTCGCTGATCGATTTGATGCGCACCATGCGGCAAAAAGGCGTGCGCCGGGTCCCGGTTGTCGGCGGGCAGGGCGAGCTGGTGGGCGTGGTGACGCTCGACGATGTGCTGACCGTCCTGGCAGAGGAAATGGGTTTGCTGGTGGCCGCCATCGACAGCGAAGGAAAACGCGAACGCCGCATGCGTCAATGAGCGCATTACCAGCGTAGCAGCCAGCTGCCGTCGGCCTGCGCCTGCACGCCCGTCTTGAAATGGCGGCCCTCGGTTTCGAGCAGTGATTGCAGGGTTTGCCGCGCAGCCGGCTTGGCGCGGGTCAGCCGCAGGCGGCGCAGTTGCATGGGCACTATCCCGAGCTGTTGCAGCGCGCCGGTCTCGCGGGAGAGTTGCGCGAAATACAGGCAGACGGCGCTCGGGTCAAAATTCTCCTGCGACGCGATGCCTTCGTAGTCATTGATCAGATCGCCGCAGCCATACAGGATCAGCTTGCCGCGATAGACCTCGACCGGTCGCGGATGGTGCGAGGAATGGCCGTGCACCAGATCGGCTGCGCCCAGTTCGATCAGGCGCTGGGCAAAGCGGCGGTGCAACTGCGGCACTTCGACACCCCAGTTGCCGCCCCAGTGCAGCGAGACCATGACCCGGTCGCCCGGCTGGCGCTGCCGGCTGACCAGCGCAGCCACCTGCTGGGCGCTCTCCTCCTTCAAGTCGGGCAGCAAGGCGACACCGGCGCGCGCCGGCGTGGCCGCCCAGCTTGCCGGCACGCCACTGTCCGGGCTGGCCCAGGAGAACACCAGCAGGCGCGCGCCGCCGGCCAGGGGCAGCACGGCCGGTGCGCTGGCGCTCTCGGCATCCCGCCCCGCGCCGGTGCCGTGGATGCCGGCCTGGCGCAGCGTGTCCAGGGTCTGGGCCAGGCCGTCATGTCCCCAGTCCAGCGCATGGTTATTGGCCAGTGCGCAGCAGTCGATGCGCGCCGCCGTGAGGCAGCCGATGTTGGCCGGATGCATGCGGTAGTGCACGCCCTTGCCGGGCCAAGGGTGGCTGGCGGTGGTGATGGCCGTTTCCAGATTGACCAGGCGCAGATCGGGCCGGCGCCGCTCGATCTCGGCCAGCGCCTCGCCCCAGATGTAGTCCGGCGCCACCGGGGCCGGCACCGGGCCGTTGAAGCGCTCGGCCATCCGCACGTAGTCGCGTGCGTCATGCACCCAGTGCTCCAGCAGAACCGGGTTGCCCGGGTGCGCCTGCACCTGGTCGATGCCGCGCCCGGTCATCACATCGCCGGCGAGCCAGAGCGTGAGACTGTCCATGATGTCGCGCCTGCCGGCTCAGCCCTTGACGCACACCAGCGGCTCCAGCCGCGCCACCTTGCGCGCCAGGCCCGCCGTGTCGGCCGCATCGACCACCGCGCTCACGTCCTTGTAGGCCTCGGGGGCTTCCTCGGCCACGCCGCGCGGCGACGGGCTGCGAATCAGGATGCCGCGTTGCGCCAGCGTGTCGATCACGGCGCGCCCGCTCCAGGTCTTGAAGGCCTGGTGCCGGCTCATGGCCCGGCCGGCGCCGTGGCAGGCCGAGGAAAAGGCCAGCGACTCCGAAGCCTGGGTACCGGCCAGCACATACGAGCCGGTGCCCATCGAACCGCCAATCAGCACCGGCTGGCCGGCGGCGCGCAGGGCCGCAGGCAGACCGGGGTGGCCCGGGCCCCAGGCCCGCGTCGCGCCCTTGCGGTGCACATACAGCTCGCGCTGGCGGCCGTCAACCTGGTGGGTCTCCAGCTTGCAGGTGTTGTGCGACACGTCGTACAGCAGCGGCAGCCGGGCCGAAGGCAGCAGGTCGGCAAACACCTCGCGCACCAACTGGGTCAGGATCTGGCGGTTGGCCAAGGCGCAATTGATGGCGGCGCGCATCGCGCCCAGATATTCATGGCCCAGGTCGGAGTGGATCGGCGCGCAGGCCAGTTCGCGGTCCGGCAGCACCAGGCCGTGGCCGGGAGCCGCCTCCACCATCCGGCGCAGGAACTCGGTGCCGATCTGGTGCCCCAGCCCGCGCGAGCCACAGTGGATCATGACCACGATGTCACCCAAGTGCAGGTCGTAGGCGGCGGCAAGGCTGTCATCAAACACCGCCGTCACCTCCTGCACCTCCAGGTAGTGGTTGCCGCTGCCCAGCGTGCCCATCTCTTCGCGCTGGCGCCGCTTGGCCTGCTCGGAAACGAATTTGGGTTTGGCGTGCAGCATCTGGCCGTGTTCCTCCACCCGCTCCAGGTCGGCACTCGTGCCCCAGCCCTGCTCGACCGCCCACTTCGCGCCGCCGCTGAGCATGGCGTCCATCCGCGCGCTGTTGAGCTGGATGGCGCCGGTGCTGCCGACGCCGGCCGGGATGCGCTCGAACAGCGTATCGGCCAGCTTGCGCTGCACCGCCATGAGGTGTTCGCGGCGCAGCCCGGTGTGCAGGCAGCGCACCCCGCACGAGATGTCGAAGCCCACGCCGCCGGCCGACACCACGCCGCCGGCATCGGCGTCGAAGGCCGCAACCCCGCCGATCGGGAAGCCGTAGCCCCAGTGGGCGTCGGGCATCGCGTATGAGGCGCCCACGATGCCCGGCAGCATGGCCACGTTGACGGTCTGCTCGAAGACCTTGTGGTCCATCGCCTGCACCAGCTCCCGGCTGGCGTAGATCATGCCGGGCACGCGCATCTTGCCCTGCATCGGGATCTCCCAGGCACAGGGGCCGTGTTGTTTGAGGGTGTTCAGGTCCATGGCATAAGAACTCCTTAGACATCGACCACGGTTTGCGCCAGCCAGCCGCCCTCGATGGGGGCGACACGCAAGGCGGTATAGGTGGCGCCCTTGACCTCCACCGCCGGATGGTGGCGTTGCACCGAGGCCGGCTCGCCTGCAACCTGTGCATTCAGGTGCGTGCCGTCGAGTTCGACCTGGAAGCGGCCGAACAGCATGCGCCGCACCGCCATCTCGTACACCAGGGCGTTGAGCCAGTCGGCCAGCAGCAGTTCGTCGTCCGGCGCCTCGCAGTGGATCTGCACGGTCTCGACGGCGGCCACGCACTGCGGGTCGGTGATCACCGCCGTCAGCGCCAGGGCAGCCTGCTCGAAGGCGGCAGCCTTGGTCCTGCCGACACCCCGTACCCCGATGTCAGCACCATGCTCGAAGTGTTCCCAATGGTTTTGCATTGCTTTGGAGACCGGACTGGAACTGGCATTACCCTCGCTTATTCTTTATACGCCGCCTTGAAGTGAGGGTATTGACAGGTCGCAAACAGCGGGCAGATTGAAACGCCTGTCGCTATTGAATATGGCGCCCTGACCCACATTGTTTGGTCTGTGGTGGCTGTGACCATGGGGGCCACAGGGAATCACCGCATCGATTGATTCACAGGAGGAACAAAAAATGAGCTCACTGATCAGCCGCGGTGGCCTGTTTGACGATTTTTTCCGCGATGTGGCGCCGGGCTTTTATGTCAAGCCCCTGCATGGGGACCCGCTGCCCAGCCCCGGGCAGATCAAGATGGACGTGAAGGAGAACGGCACTGCCTACACGGTGCAGGCCGAAATTCCCGGTGTATCCAAGGAAGACATCCATGTCTCTATCGAAGGCAATAGGGTGACCTGGCAGGCCGAGGTCAGGCAACTGGATACCCAGACCAAGGATGACCAGCTGCTGCGCAGCGAACGTTACTTCGGTTCCGTCTCGCGCGGCTTCCAGTTGCCGCAGGACATCGACCAGTCGCAGGCCAAGGCCAGGTACGACAACGGCGTGCTCACGCTGACGCTGCCCAAGAAACAGGGCGGCAAATCGCAAAGGCTGCGCATCGAGTAAGCCCGTTCAGGCCGATGGACGAATGCCGGCGCTGCTGAGGTGCAGCACGCGATCGGCGCGTGCGGCGGCGGCTTCGGAGTGCGTCACCAGCACCAGTGAGGCGCCGTGTTCGCGCGTCTGCGCCAGCAACACGTCCATCACCCGGGCGGCGGTTGTCGGGTCCAGGTTGCCGGTGGGCTCATCGGCCAGCAGCAGGCTGGGGCGGTGCACCAGCGCGCGCGCAATCGCCACGCGCTGCAACTGCCCGCCGCTGAGTTGCTGCGGCAGCCTGGGCCCCAGGCCGCGCAGGCCCACCGCGTCCAGCATGGCCTGCACCCGCGCTTCGTCCGGGCGGTGCAGCAGCATCAGCGGCAGCGCCACGTTCTGCGCCACGTCCAGATGCGGCAGCACGTGAAAGGCCTGGAACACAAAGCCCACTTTTTCGCGCCGCAGGCGCGCCAGGGCGTCGTCGTCGAGTGTGCCCAGGTCAACGCCGTCGAGCTGCACCGTGCCGCTGTCCCAGCGGTCCAGCCCGGCCATGCAGTTGAGCAGGGTCGATTTGCCCACGCCCGATTCGCCGACGATGGCCACAAACTCGCCGGCTGCCACGGTCAGCGAGACCTGCTCGAACACCGGCACCGCGCCGTAGCGTTTGGCCAGATCGGTGATGACCAGGCTCATGCAATACCTTTGGCAAAAGCCCGCGCGATGGCCAGCACCTGCTGCAGCGCATCGGGCGCATCGCAGGCCACCGCACGGCGCTGCGGCATCGAGCGCAGCCAGGTGATCTGGCGCTTGGCCAACTGGCGCGTGGCGAAGATGCCGCGGTCGCGCAGCTCGGTGAGGGGGAACACCCCATCCAGGGCCTCCCAGGCCTGGCGATAGCCGACGCAGCGCATCGAGGGCAGGTCGGGGTTGAGGTCGCCGCGCGCGCGCAGGCGCTGCACCTCGTCCAGGAAACCCGCTGCCAGCATGGCGTCGAAGCGTCGGGCAATACGCGCGTGCAGCCAGGCCCGGTCTTGCGGCTCAAGGGAAATCAGCGTGCAGGCCTGTGCCGCATCGGTCGGGGCCGCACTGCTTTTGCTGGTGTGGAAGGCCGACAGCGGCTGGCCCGAAATCCGGTACACCTCCAGCGCGCGCTGGATGCGCTGCGAGTCGGCCGGTTGCAGGCGCGCGGCGGTGACCGGGTCCACCCGGGCCAGTTCGGCATGCAGCGCCGGCCAGCCCTTCGCGCGGGCTTCTGCTTCGAGGGCGGCGCGCACCTGCGGGTCGGCCTTGGGCATGTCATCCAGCCCTTCGAACAAGGCCTTGAAATACAGCATGGTGCCGCCCACCAGCAGCGGCAGTTTGCCGCGCGCGTGGATCTCGCCGATCAGGCGCGTGGCGTCGGCCACGAACTCGGCCGCGCTGTAGGCCTGCAGCGGGTCGCGGATGTCGATCAGGTGGTGCGGCACGGCCGCCAATTCCTGCGCGCTGGGCTTGGCCGTGCCGATGTCCATGCCGCGGTACACCAGCGCCGAATCGACGCTGATGATCTCCACCGCGAACTCGCGCGCAATGGCCAGCGCCGCCGCCGTCTTGCCGCTGGCCGTCGGGCCGGCCAGAGCCAGAATGGCCCCCACGCTTGCCACTGCCCCGGTATCGGCGGGAGCCGATACCGCAGGTGCTGCGCTGCCCCCCGAGTGGGCCTTCGCGCCTTGGGGCGGCCCGGCGGCGCTCAACGCGGCGCGGGAAGTATCAGTGCTCGCCGGTTTGCCCATGTTTTTGCACCACAGTCCAGGCAATCAAGGCGGTCAGCACGCCCCAGAACCAGACGCCGTAGGCCAGCGGCCGCACCGTGCCGTCCATGTGCACGCCCAGCCAGCCGCCCATGACGAAGGCCGCCACCATCATCAGGAAGCCGTTGAGCGCCGAGGCCGCGCCGGCTGCTTGCGGGAAGGGCCCGATCGCCGCGCTTTGGCTGCAAGGCTGATGCACGCCGTGTGCCAGCATGAACAGATAGAACGGCAGCATGATGGCCCAGCCGCTGCTCAAACCGGCCAGTGCCAGCACGCCCATCAGGCTGCCGCCCAGCAGGCTGAAGGCGCCGGCGATGGCCACGGTGCGGCGCATGCCGAAGCGCGGCAGCAGGTGCCGGCAGACAAAGGTGCCGGTTATGTAGCTCAGCGGCATCGAGAACATCACCAGGCCGTACTGCGTTCTGGACAGCCCCAGCACCTGGATGAAAACAAACGAGGAAGATGCCAGAAAGGTGAACAGCCCGGCATAGGTGGCCGTGCCCAGGGCCGAGAACGACAGGAAGGTCGGATGCCGCACGATGCCCCACCAGGTACGTACCAGGGTGGCCGGCTGCAGGGCGCGCGGATTTTTTTGCGTCGCGCTTTCCTCAAAGCGCCAAACCACCATGGCCAGGGTGATGGCACCGAACACGGCCAGCGCCAGCAAGGGCGCATGCCTGCCAAAGCGGTCTGCCAGCAGGCCGCCCAGCGGCCCGCTCAGGCAGGCAAAGAAGCCCAGGCCGGTCAGACCCTTGGACATGATGCGCGTGCCTTCCGTCGGGGCATAGAGGTCGCGCACGATGGCGCGCGCGCACATCACGGCCGCGCCCATGGCCACGCCCTGCACGGTGCGCCAGACGATCAGCAAGGCCATGCTGGGTGCCAGCGCACAGGCCAGGGACGCCGCCACATAGGCACTCAGTCCGCACAGCAGGATGGGGCGGCGGCCAAAGCGGTCGGACAGCGGGCCCCAGACCAGTTGCGAGGTGCCGAACGCCAGCAGCATGGCGGTGAGGGTGAGCTGGGCTTGCGCCATCGACCCGCCAAACCCTTCGGTGATTGCCGGCAGTGCAGGCAGATAGAGATCGGTGGTGACGGTCTGCAGCCCCAGCAGCAGGGCCAGCAGAACGACGACCAGGGCGGGCGACATGGCGGGCACTCGGGGGGCCGGGGCGCAGGGGGCGATCAGGGGTAAACGGGGAGGCATCGAGTCGAGCGTATCAGATCACCCGCCGGGTGACCGGCGCGCGCCCGATCAACCCTGACGGAGAAACGTCGTCTGCGCGTCGGCAGCTCAGGCCTTGGGCGGCACCGGCGTGGCCTGCACGGCCGCGAGCCGCCAGCCGGCGGGCTCGCGCACCCATACCGCCAGGTACAGGCTGGACACGTTGCCGGGCTGGCCGGCGCGCAGCACCTTCGCGCTCATGCGGGCGGCGATGAGTGCGGTGCCGTCGATCACCGTGATGGTGGGTTCGGTGAACGCCACGGTTTCGTAACGCAGGTCCCCGCTGGCCACCTTGGACAGCCAGCTTGGCTTGCTGTCCTGCCCGCCGGAGGAATGGGTATAGATCAGCGCCTCTGACACCAGTTGATCGAGCGCCGCCACGTCGCCCTTGATCATGGCGATGCGGCGTGCTTCTTCGAACGCCCAGACTTCAGCTTGTTTCGTATCCGTCACGGTGTTGGATTCCTTCAGGGGGTTTCGGCCACGATGGGGTTGACCAGCACGCCGATCTTGCTCACTTCGATTTCCACCCGGTCGCCAGCTTTCATCCAGACCGGCGGCGTGCGCTTGGCGCCGACGCCGCCGGGCGTGCCGCTGACGATCACGTCGCCGGGCTGCAGGGTGGTGAAGGTTGAAATGTATTCGATCAACACCGGGATCGGGAAGATCATCAACGCCGTCGTGGTGTGCTGCATCACTTCGCCGTTGAGTCGGGTCTCCAGCGTAAGCTCCTCGCCGTCGGCGATCTCGCCGCGCGTGACCATCCAGGGGCCGAAGCCACCGGTGGAAGAAAAGTTTTTGCCGGCGGTGAACTGCAGGGTGTGGCGCTGCCAGTCGCGGATCGAACCTTCGTTGTAGGCGCTGTAGCCGGCCACATGCGCCCAGGCCTGCTCGCGCCGGATACGGCGTCCGGCCTTGCCGATGATCACCGCGATCTCGCCTTCATAGTCGAGGTGGCTCGACTCCGGCGGCAGCAGCAGGGGTTGCCGGTGCCCGCATTGCGACTCGGCCACGCGCAGGAAGATCAGCGGGTGCTCGGTCTTGTCGCGCTGGGTTTCGACCCGGTGCGCCTCGTAGTTATGGCCAACGCAGAAAATCTTGCCGGCGTCGGGGATCACCGGCAGGAATTCGATGTCCTTCAGGGCCGCCCGGGCGCCGCTGGCCGCCGCCGTGCGCACGATCTCGTCGAGCCGGCCAGCGGCCAGTGCGCAGCGCAGCGTGGGGCAGGCCGGCGAAGACAGGTCCACCACCTCGTCGCCAACGACTTGGCCCCAACGCGCCTGGCCTTGATGGAGGTAGCTCAAAAGTTTCACGGGAATGCCTTTCTGTTTCAGATTCAAAAGTGGGGGGTAAAAAATTCTTGCGCGCTGTCAGTGCACGGTCATTGCGCTCGGCCTGCAAACGCGGTGAGCAGCGCCTGCAAGGCGGCCGGCATCTGGTGCGCGCCGCGCGGCAGATAGGCCAGCACATAGCGGTCGGGCCGCAGCAGCACGCCGTCGGCACCGGCCTGGTCGAGCAGGGCGCCGAGCACGCCCTCGCAATCGCGGACCACGAGGACGCCGGGGTCGCTGCCGCGTGCGGGCAGAAAGTCCTCGCTCTGGCGCAGCACGCGCACTTGCCGCAGGTCCAGGCCGGCGCTGTGGCCCAGGGGACCCGGGGCATCGGCCCAGCGCAGCGCGGCAAAGCCGCTGCCCAGCACTTGGTCCAGCCGCACGCGCTTGCAGCCCGGCAGCTCGACCCAGGGCTGTGGCAGCAACTGGCCTGCCGGCAGCGGGGCGCTGGCCGGGGCCGGCACAAAGAAGCCTTCGAAGAAACGCGGCTTGGGCTTGAACTTCAGGTGCAGCACATAGTCGCGTGCCGGCGGGTACAGGCTGATCAGCTTCAAGGCGCCTTGGCTCAGCCTGGCCGCGAACTTGGACTTGGGCTGCATGAAGCTGCCAATGCGCTCGGCCATGCGGATCAGGGCCCGGGCATGCGGCTGGCGTTCGGTCTGGTAGCTGTCCAGCAGGGCAGCAGCGGACCGGCCCTGCACCACGGCCGCCAGTTTCCAGGCCAGGTTGGCAGCATCGCGCACGCCGCTGTTCATGCCCTGGCCGGCAAAGGGCGGCGTCAGGTGCGCCGCATCGCCGGCCAGGAACACCCGGCCTTCGCGCCAGCGCTCGGCCACCCGGGCGTGGAAGGTGTAGACCACCTTGCGGGTGATCGCCAACTGCGCATCGCTGGTTTCGCGCTGCGCAATCCAGCCGCGCAGTTGGGCCTCGTCCAGCACCTGCTGCGGATCTTCGCCCTCGTGCAGCATGAACTCGTAGCGCACCACGCCGTGCGGGCCGGGCAGGCGGATGGCCGGGCGTGCCGGGTCGCAGTAGGTGCGGGTGTGGCGAAACGCCGAGGTGCGGTCCAGCAGGTCCACGATCAGCCACTTCTCGGCGTAGGTGCTGCCGGTCAGCGCAATGCCGAGTTGCTCGCGCACCGGGCTGCGCCCGCCATCGCAGGCCACCAGCCAGTCGCAACTGAGGGTCTTGCGCTGGCCGGCGTGGTTGACTTCCAGTTGCACTGCTTGTGCGTCCTGCGTGAAGCGCGTGAGCTCGTGTTCGAACAGCGGGGTGACCTGCGGGAAGCGTTGCAGCCCGTCGCGCAGCTGCCGCACCAGCACCTGCTGGCGAAAGGCGTTGCGCTTGGGAAAACCGTATTCGGTCGAGGTCGGTTCGATGCGGGCAAACAGTTCCCCGGTCCACGAGTAGTAGTGCACGCCATAGCCTTGCACCGTGTCGGGCAGCACCTGGTCGATCAGCCCGATGGCCTGGAGGGTGCGCAGGCTCTCGTCATCGATCGACACGGCGCGCGGCTCGTCCACCGTGCTCGGGTTGCGCTCGATCAGCGCGGTCTGGATGCCGTACTGGCCGAGGAAGTTGGCCAGGATCAGGCCGGTGGGGCCGGCGCCGACGATGACGACGGAATAGTGTGCTTGGTTCATGGCTTGTCGGTTTTCCTGGCGGTGCGGGCTTTGATGCGCGCGTCTTCCAGCCGGCCTTCGATCCGGCCGGCCGTGCTCTGCAAGCGGGTCAGGGCGTTCTTGCGGGAGAGTGCGGTGGCGGCCGTTGCCGGCATCACCACGCTCAGGCTGCCCAGCAGCTTCTCGCCGTCGTGCAGCGCCACGGCCAGGCCCAGGGCATCGGTATCCACTTCGCCCTGGCTGATGCAATAGCGCTGGGCCCGCAGTTCGGCCAGTGCTTGTGAGAAGGCGGCCAAGGAGCTGGGCCAGCCGGCCTTGACCAGCGCGGCCTTGTCGCGGGTCCACAACTCCTTGAGCGCCGCCACCGGCAGGTGCGCCAGGATGATCTTGGAGGTGGCGCCACGGTACAGCGGCATGGCGCGGCCGCGCTCGTAGCTCACGTCCAGCGAGGCGTGGCGGCTGCGGGCCTGGTGGATGCACAGCACCTGGTGGCCGTGCACGCGGCACAGCAGCACGATGCCGCCGCTGTCGTCGGCCAATTTTTTCAGCAGGCTGTCGGCGGCTTCCAGCAGCGGGTCCATCAGGCGGATCTGGCGGTCCAGCTCCACAATGCGCGGGCCCAGCGCATAGCCGCGCTCGGCCACCCGCTCCACCAGCCCGGCCTGCACCAGTTGCGCCAGATCCCGGTAGGCACTGGCGCGCGAGGTGCCGAGCTCGGCCATCAGCAGCTCGGGCGTGAGCACCGGGCGCGTCAGGTCAAAGCAGCTCAGGATGCGCAGCATCCGGTTGGCGCGTGGCATGGCGGATTCTTAGCTGCGCAGGATGGCCTTGCCCCACAGATTGAGCGTGCGCTCCTCGTGCGGCCACTGGCCGGTGGGGCGGTCGGCCGCGCAGGCTTCGATCTCGGAGGAGATCTCGGCCAGGTTGCCATCCGGGTCGCGCACCATGAAAAACACATCGTTGCCCGGGCCATGGCGGCCGATGCCCCAGACGATCGTCACCTTGAGCGCGGCCATCCGGTCGCCCCAGCGCTTCATATCGTCCCAGCCCGGCGTCTCGAAGGACTGGTGGTCGAAGCAGGTGATGGGCGCGCCGAACAGCGCCAGGGCGTGGTGCAGGCGGTCGGTGCGCAGGAAGCAGGCGCGCAGATCGCCGGTTTCGTCCCGCACCTCGTCCGACACCACAAAGCCGAGCTGGTCGCGGTAGAAGGCCTGCATCTCGGCCACGCGGGTGGTGCGCAGCGCGAAATGCTGCGAGGTGGCCGGCGAGGGCGCGTCGCTGGCGATCTCACCCGCTGCGTCAGCCGGTGTGAACACCATCAGGTTGCCATCCGGATCGCGAAAGGCCAGGGCTTGCGCGCGCGCCGCCAGGCGGGTGGGCAGCGCCTCGTGCGGCAGCCCTTGCGTGCGCGCGGCGAAAGCGGCCCAGGCAGCGGTGCTGTGCAGGCCGAATTGCGCGTACTTGAGCTGGTTGGCCGGGCCGCTGGAGATGGCCACGGTGCGCCCCGGGCCGTGGCACACCCAGTCGTCGCCCGCCTGTGCCAGGCTCATGCCATAGGCGCTGCAGTAAAACTGCGCCAGCTCACGCGGCTGCGGCGAACTGAGGTGGATGCATTGAAGTGATGCCTGGATTTCCATGGTCCGGTTTCTGGGTTGAATCAGTGCGGTCACTGTGGCAGCGTGTGCCGGCAGTGTCAAATCATAGTCTCAGCATGTGAGATTGTTAGTTGGAAACAGCTACCCCCATTGGGGGGGATAGGCGTAGGAGGGGGTTGGAGCTAGGATGGCTGGTGTTCGTCGACCTTTTGTCCAGTTTGTGCCGCAGTTGCCGTCTTATACCGCAGCGATTGCGGTCTGCATCAGGTTAACCATCATCTGTCCGTCTCGCGAGGTGTCATGTCAGAAAAGAAAAATCCAGTCGCCGTCATGGCTTCCGAAGTGCCAGCAAGAAGCAAACCCTCGGTCTATCCCGAACCATTTGCCTCACGCATGGCAGGGAGAGAGAAACGCCAATTGGGCGATCTGTTCGGCCTTGCAAATTTTGGCGTCAACCTCACGCGTTTGGCGCCCAATTCCGTTTCGGCTCTTCGCCATGCCCACACCAGGCAAGACGAGTTTATCTATGTCTTGCACGGGCGGCCTACGCTGCACACCGACGAAGGTCGAACCCCGCTTTTCCCTGGAATGTGCGCCGGTTTCAAGGCGGGCACAGGCAACGGACACCGCCTGCTGAATGAGACCAACGAGGAGGTCGTGTACCTCGAGGTCGGCGACAGAACGCCGGGCGACGAAGGCAGCTATCCGGATGACGACCTGAAAGCCTCACTTCAAGAAGGAAAGTGGAAGTTCTTTCACAAAGACGGCACGCCGTATGCATGAGGTCGAGGTGAAACCCTGAAAGAGGGCTGACCCGGCCATCAGGCGGGACTGCGCAAAGCGCGCAGTTCCTTAGTCAGCGCAACTCGGCGCGTCGGCTGTCCAGCTCGGCGCTCCGGCTGTCCAGTTCCGCGCCCCGGCTGTCCAGCGGGGCCACGAAAGAATTTTGCTGCCAGCTGGTCGAAAGCTGGCTTTCGTAGGCCTCATGGCTGTGCGGGTCGCTGGACAGGAGGGCATCCAGCTTGGCAAAGTCGCTTTGTGTATGGTTGCGCTGCCGCAGCAGGGCGGCTTTCAGGTTGGCCCGGGTCTCGTTGAATTCGGCCTCGGTGCGAATGCGCGCCAGTTCCTCCTTCAACACGGCCTGTTCGCCAAGGAAGGCCGCGCGGATTTCGGTGGTGCCGGGCAGGTTGTCGGGGTCCACAACCCAGTAACGTATGTTGCACTGGGACAGCAGGGTGTGCTTGAGCGTCTGGTTGCTGAGTGAAAGACCGCGCAGGCCCGGCACATCGATGCAGCCGATCACGTTGCCATCGGGGGTACAGATGGTGAAGGTGCAATAAACGCCGCTCAGGATCTGGAACCAGTGTTGTCCCTGTTCCTTGACCTGCGGCATGGTGAAACGGGTGACGGGCAGCTTGATCATCACATGGTGATCAATGAAGGCACGGACAAGCCAGCGCCAGACGTGCCGCTCCCGGCTGTTGACCATGGCACGCACCACCAGCGGCCATTTGCGCGGGATGCGTCGCTTGGCCAGCTCTTTCTTGCGGCGCCACCAAGCGTAGCCAAATGCACCCAGCAGGCTGCTGGCGAGCATGGCCGTTGCGACGATTAACCACCCCATGTACTTATCCATCTTTAATATGTGGAAGTTTTGAAAAGTGTATGGGTTTTCGAACGAAATCCGATGGAAATGGATGAAGTTGCCTGGAAATAGGAGAACTATTCCACGGGAAAAGATGAAAGTTGCGCCTTCAAGGCCGGTTCGGTGTCTCTTGGCACCCACGGAGCCCGGGGTTTTGCTTTGCGATACTCCAGGCATGGAACTGCAAAACATTCTTTATTCCCAGGGCTTTGGCACCCGCCGCGTCTGCGCCGGCCTGATTCAGCAGGGGCACGTGCAGGTTTATGCGGGCACGGACAGCAGCACCCCGGTCGAGTGCAAGCAGGCCGCCATGGAATTTGAACCGGAAGGTTTGCGTTTCAGGGTGCAAGGCGTGGACTGGGCCTACCACGCGTTGGCCTACCTGATGCTGCACAAGCCCGCCGGCACCGAGTGCTCGCAAAAACCCTCGACCTGGCCCAGCATCTACACCCTGTTGCCGTCGCCGCTGCGCCAGCGGCCGCAAAAGGGCCCGGTGCAGGGCGTGCAGGCGGTGGGCCGTCTCGATCAGGACACCACCGGCCTGCTGCTGCTGACCGATGACGGCAAGTTCATCCACCGCATGAGTTCGCCCCGGCACCATGTTCCCAAGGTCTATGAAGTGACGGTCAAGCATCCGCTGGATGAAAAGCAGGTGCAAAAGCTGCTGGCGGGCGTGGTGCTGGACGATGATCCCAAGCCGGTGCGGGCGGCCGCCTGCGAGGCGGTGGACAGCCATCACCTGCGCCTGACCCTGACCGAGGGCAAGTACCACCAGGTCAAGCGCATGGCGGCGGCGGTGGGCAACCGGGTGGAGGCGCTGCACCGCTCGCAGATCGGCGGCCTGAAGCTGCCCGACGATCTGGCGCCGGGCCAGTGGCGCTGGCTCAGCGCGGCGGATCTGGCGCTGATCAGCGGCTGAGACCGCACGGGCTCCTTAAGCGAGCGGGGCAAGGAAGCCGTTGATCAACCCGGTGGTCCGGGCGGCCTGGTCGCGCTGGGGCGAGTGACCGCAGGCGTCCAGCGCAACCCGCTGGATCAATTGCGCCGGGGGTTCGAGCTGTTCGATCTGCGCCATCGTGCCGTAAGGATCGTCCAGCCCCTGGATGGCCAGCACCGGCGCGCTGATGTGGCGGCAGTCTTCACGGATGTCGAAGCTGCGAAATCCGGGGCTGAGCCAGACGTCGTTCCATTGCCAGAACGCACAGTCCACGTCGGCGTGGTAGCGCGCCAACCGGCTGCGAAGATCGCCCTGTTCATAAGCCTGCCGGGCCTGCTCGATGGCCTGTAGTGTGATGTCCTCCACCATCACATGCGGCGCCAGGGCGATGCAGGCCTGCACCGGGAAACGGCTCGCATGGAGCAGGGCGATGCTGGCGCCGTCGGAATGGCCCAGCAGCACCGGTTGCCGGATCTGCAGTTGCCGCAACAAGTCGGGCAACACGTTCCAGGCTTCTTCGTGCATGTAATCGGGCGCCAGACGTCCGCTGCGCAGGCCGTTCTGCCACGCCGGCTCGGCCCGAATATGGGCGATCGCATCGGACTGGCCGTAGCCGCGGCGCGAGTAGATCCAGCCGGCGCGACCGCTGGCGCGGCAGACCTCGTCGGGCCAGTCGCGCCACATGGCGACCGAGCCCAGGCCCTCGTGCAGGAAGACGATCGGTGCCAGCCCAGGGTCGGTGCCGGCAATGTGCCGGACTTCCAGCCCGGCACCCCTGACATTGATTTTCATCAAATTCATGGCGGGATAGTACGGGATCGGACGGGCACAAAAGGCCCGGCCGCTACACTTGCAGACTGTCCGACCAAGTGATCCATCGTGAACTCTCTGCTCCGCGCCCTTTTTTCGTTGCTGGCCCTGATGGCCGGGAGCGTGCATGCCCAGTCGGCGCCGGCTCCTGCCCCGGCCCAGCTACGGCCCATTTTCGTGCTCAATTCGCTGGATGCGAACGTGAGCGTGATCGATCCGGCCACCTGGAAGGAAGTCAAGCGCATCGCCACCGGCAGGCAGCCGCACCACCTGTACCTCACGCCGGATGAGAAATCACTGATCATCGCCAACGCCTTGGGCGATTCGCTGACCTTTGTCGATCCGCGAACCGCTGAGGTGCAGCGCACGGTGCGCGGCATCCTGGACCCCTACCAGCTTCGTTTCTCGCCGGACATGAAATGGTTTGTGACGGTGGGCAACCGGCTCAACCATGTGGACATCTACCGCTGGGATGGCAGCAATCTGACGCTGGCCAAGCGCATTCCCACCGGCAAGACACCCAGCCACGTCTGGATCGACAGCAAGAGCACCCTGGCCTACGTGTCCATGCAGGACAGCGACGAACTGGTGGCTATCGACATCCCCACCCAGAAGCTGAAATGGCGCGGCAAGACCGGCCCGCTGCCGGCCGATGTGTTCGGCACCCCGGATGACCGCTTCCTGCTCGTCGGCCTGACCGGTGGCGAGGGGGTCGAGGTCTATGACGTGACGGGAGCGACGCCACGCCTGGTCCAGATGATTCCGACCGGCGCGGGCGCACACGCCTTCCGGTCGGCGGGGGACGGGCGCCATGTGTTCGTGAGCAACCGCGTGGCCAACACCATCAGCAAGATCGATTTCCAGAGCATGACCGTGGTGGACAACTATCCAGCGCCCAGCGGGCCGGACTGCATGGACCTGTCCGCCGACGGCAAGATCATTTTTGTGGCCTCGCGCTGGGCCCAGAAGCTCAGCGTGATCGATACCGGGACGCGACAGGTGGTGCGCCAGGTCAGGGTTGGCAATTCGCCGCACGGTGTCTGGACGCTGGATCATGCGCCGCGTTGACAAGCTTTTGACGGGCCACTGGCTAGCCATCCTGCTGCTGGCTGTCGTCGGTGGTGCGCCGGCAGGGGCGCAGGCTGAAAAACGCTGTGAGAAACCGGTTTACCTGACCTTCGATACCGGCCATATGGACATTGCGCCGCTGGTGGCCGAGGTGCTGCAGCGGCAGCAGGTCAAGGTCACTTTTTTCGCCGCCCACGAGCGTACCCGGGTGGGTGACGGCAGTCTGGGCGAGTACTGGGCGTCCTGGTGGCGTGCCCGCGGGGCGGAGGGGCATGAGTTTGCCTCGCACACCCTGGACCATGTCTACTGGCGGGCCGACGTGGCGGGCCCCCCACCCCGCTTTCGCGTCCGGCCCTCGGCCGGGTCCCTGGAGGGCCAGGAACTGACCTGGAGCGCGGCGCAATACTGTGAACAGATCAAGGCCGCATCCAGCCGCTTGCAGGAGTTGACGGGCAAGCCGTCACTGCCGCTGTTCAGGGCCCCCGGCGGCAAGACCTCGCCCGCCTTGCTGGCCGCAGCCCAGGCCTGTGGCTACCGGCACGTAGGCTGGGCGCCGGCCGGTTTCCTGGGCGATGAATTGCCCAGCGAGCAGTTCAGCAACGCTGCCCTGCTGAAGAAAGCCTTGCGTGACATCCGGCCGGGCAACATCCTGATGGCGCACCTGGGCATCTGGTCGCGCAAGGACCCTTGGGCACCGACCGTGCTGGAGCCGCTCATCATGGGGCTCAAGGAGCGGGGGTTTTGTTTCCAGACCCTGCGTGAGCACCCCGCGTTCAAGGCCTGGATTGCCGGGCAGGGCAAGTAGCGCATGGACGCATGGAGCAACGTCTTTTCTTTTGTGCAGCAGTGGCTGTATGAAACGCTGGTCCAGCCGCTGGCCTTCTGGATGGGCCTGGGCAACCGGCTGGAGGATGCCTATGAGGCCACCGGCTGGCTGCTGGTGGGGTTGCTGCAGTTGCTGGTGCTGCTGGCCGTGATCGGGCCGTTGCAGCGCTGGCGCCCGGTGGAAGCCATCACCGACCGGGTGGCGGTTCGCACCGATGTCCTCTACACCCTGATCCACCGCCTGGGGCTGTTTCGTCTGGTCCTGTTCTTTACCCTCACGCCCTGGCTGGACGATCTGTTTGGCCTGCTGCGGGTGGCCGGTCTGGGCACCTTGCACCTCGACGACCTGTGGCCCGGCGTCACCGACCAGGCGGTGGTGAGCCTGTTGCTGTACCTGCTGGTGTTCGATTTTCTCGATTACTGGATCCACCGCGGCCAGCACCAGTTCGCGTGGTGGTGGAAGCTGCATTCGCTGCACCATGCGCAGCGCCAGATGACGATGTGGAGCGACAACCGCAACCACCTGCTCGACGACCTGATCCGTGACGTGATCGTGGTGGTGGTGGCCCAGCTCATCGGCATCGCGCCGGGGCAGTTTGTCGCCATCGTGGCCTTCACCCAGCTGAGCGAGAGTTTCCAGCACGCCAATGTGCGGCTGTGGTTCGGCCGCTGGGGCGAGCGGCTGTGGATCAGCCCGCGCTTTCACCGGCTGCATCACAGCATCGGGATCGGGCATGAATCGCCCGTTCGTTCGAGCAGGCGGGGGGTGAGCGCCGCCGGGCCGTCCCAAGGCGCGATGGCCCCCACGGGGGGCAGCGCAGCACACGAAGTGGCAAGCGTGGGGGCTGTCAAACTGGGGGGCTCTAACTTTGGCGTCCTGCTGCCCTGGTGGGATATGCTGTTTGGTACCGCCAACTTCGAACAGCGCTATGACCCGACCGGCGTGCGCGACCAGGTGGAGCAGGGGCGTGATTACGGGCGCGGTTTCTGGTCCCAGCAGTGGCTGGGCATCCAGCGTTTGCTGGGACGCGCCTGAATCCGGATGAGCGCAACGCCATCATGAACCTGTTTCTCGATTCCTTCTGGCGCGCCCTGGCCTACTGCCTGCGCCCGCGCATCATTGCCCTGTCCTTCCTGCCGCTGTTGCTGATGGTCGGACTGTCTGTGGCCGTGATCTATTATTTCTGGGATCCCGCCCTCGATGGGGTACGGGATTGGCTGACTGAATGGGCTCTGCTGGAAGGCCTGTTGCGCTGGCTGGAAAGCGTGGGCTTCGCCAATCTGCGCTCCGTGGTGGCGCCCCTGCTCGTGCTGATGCTGACGCTGCCGGTCATCATCATCCTGTCGCTGCTGGCCGTGGCCTGGCTCATGACGCCATCGATCGTTTCGCTGGTGGCGCAGCGCCGTTTTCCAGGGCTGGAGCGTCGCCGTGGCGGTTCGTTCTGGCGCGGCATGCTGCATGGGCTGGGCGCTTCCCTGCTGGCCGCGCTGGCCCTGCTGCTGTCCATGCCGCTGTGGCTGATTCCGCCGCTGGTCATGGTGCTGCCACCGCTGATCTGGGGCTGGCTGACCTACCGTGTGATGAACTACGACGTGCTGGCCGAACACGCCAGCCCGGAAGAACGGGCCGAGATCATGCGCCGGCACCGGCCGTGGCTGCTGGCCATCGGCGTTCTCACGGGTTACCTGGGAGCCGCGCCGGGCATGGTGTGGGCCATCGGCGCCATGGCCATCGTGTTCGCCCCCTTGCTGGTGCCGCTGGCCATCTGGATCTACACCTTCGTGTTTGCTTTCTCCTCGCTGTGGTTCGCGCATTTCTGTCTGGCGGCACTGGCGGCCTTGCGGGCCGAATCGACCAAGGCCCCGGTCATGCGGCCCTTCGAGCCCGTTCCCGGCGCCGTGGCGTTAGCATTGCCGGATGACACCAGCCCCGAAATCCGACCTCCCGTCTGAGGCCCCTGTGCCGTTCGGTCTCATCATCATCGGGGACGAGATCCTCTCCGGCAAGCGGGCCGACAAACACCTGCCCAAGGTGATCGAGCTGCTGCATGCGCGGGGCCTGCAACTGGCCCATGCCGACTATGTGGGCGATTCACCCGAGCGCATCACCGCCACGCTGGCGCGCGCCTTTGCCTCTGGCGAGGTGGTGTTCTCCTGCGGCGGCATCGGGGCGACACCGGATGACCATACGCGCCAATGCGCGGCCCGCGCGCTGGGCGTCGACCTGGCCCTGCACCCGCAGGCCGAGGTGCTGATCCGCGAGCGCATGCAGGATCTGGCCCGGGAGCGTGGCACGCCCTACGAGCCCGACCGTCCCGACAACATTCACCGGCTCAACATGGGGATGTTTCCGCCGGGCGCGCAAATCATTCCCAACCCTTACAACAAGATCCCCGGCTTCAGTTGCACCGCGCCTGCGGGAGGTGTCGTGCATTTTTTGCCGGGCTTTCCGGTCATGGCCTGGCCGATGATCGAATGGGTGCTCGACACGCACTACCGTGCGCTGTTTCGGCAGGCAGCCTGGGTAGAGAAGTCCGTCATCGTGTTCGGCGCGATGGAAGCCACGCTCACGCCCCTGATGGAGGAAATAGAACGCCAGCATGCGGGCGTCAAGGTGTTCAGCCTGCCCAGCGTGGATCATCCGCTGCATGGACGCCATATCGAACTCGGGGTCAAGGGCAGTCCGGAACCGGTAGCCCGGGCCTACCAGTCGCTGCTAGCCGGGCTCGGAAACTTCGGTGTCAAATTGGGCCCTGAACTGGTGCGAAATTGATTTGGCACGATATTGGTGCATTGTGGATGCGCTTTAATGGTGCGAAAAATGGGCTGGTCATGGCAAGGGATTGATCCCGGACTAAAAACAGGCGAAAACTCAGGGCAAAATACAGGGCTTGGCGCAATCGTGCGGTATCGGCTTTGGCACAGAAACTGCATTCCTGCCCCTGAGATATTTAATCAACCATCCCAACCAGGAGAATCTGATGGCTAAGACCGTCGCAGACGTGATGAAGATGGTGAAGGAAAACGAGGTCAAGTTTGTTGACTTCCGTTTCACCGACACCCGTGGCAAGGAACAGCACGTGACCGTGCCTGTGTCGCACTTCGATGAAGACAAATTCACTTCGGGCCACGCGTTCGACGGTTCGTCCATTGCTGGCTGGAAGGGCATCGAAGCCTCCGACATGCAGCTCATGCCTGACCCGAATACGGCCAACATCGACCCTTTCTTTGAAGAAACCACGATGTTCGTGCAGTGTGACGTGGTGGAACCCAGCGACGGCAAGTCCTATGACCGCGACCCCCGCTCCATCGCCAAACGCGCCGAGTCTTACCTGAAGGCCTCCGGCCTGGGCGACACGGCCTTCTTCGGACCGGAACCCGAATTCTTCATCTTCGACGGCGTGCGCTGGAGCAACGAGCCCGGCAAGGTCATGTTCGAAATCGAAGAATACGAAGCCCCCTGGAACTCCGGCAAGGTACTCGAAGGCGGCAACCGTGGCCACCGTCCCACCACCAAGGGCGGTTACTTCCCCGTGCCCCCGGTTGACAGCACGCAGGACATGCGCGCTGAAATGTCCCTGATTCTCGAATCGCTGGGCATTCCGGTCGAAGTGTTCCACCACGAGGTGGCCGGCGCTGGCCAGAACGAAATCGGTACCCGTTTCAGCACCCTGGTGCAGCGCGCCGACTGGACCCAGGTCCTGAAGTACGTGGTGTGGAACGTGGCCAATGCCTATGGCAAGACCGCCACGTTCATGCCCAAGCCCTATGCCGGCGACAACGGTTCCGGCATGCACGTGCACCAGTCGGTGTGGAAAGACGGCAAGAACCTGTTTGCCGGCGACGGCTACGCCGGTCTGTCGGACTATGCCCTGTACTACATCGGCGGCATCATCAAGCATGCCCGCGCCCTGAACGCCATCACCAACCCCGGCACCAACAGCTACAAGCGCCTGGTTCCCGGCTTTGAGGCGCCTGTGAAACTGGCTTACTCGTCGCGCAACCGCTCGGCATCCATCCGCATCCCGTTCGTGGCCAATCCCAAGGGCCGTCGGATCGAGGCGCGTTTCCCCGATCCGTCTGCCAACCCCTACCTGGCCTTCTCGGCCCTGTTGATGGCCGGTCTGGATGGCGTGGAGAACAAGATCCATCCGGGCGAAGCGGCCACCAAGGATCTGTACCATCTGCCCCCGGAAGAGGACAAACTGGTGCCGACCGTGTGCCACAGCCTGGATCAGGCCCTGGATTACCTCGACAAGGACCGCGCCTTCCTGACCAAGGGCGGTGTTTTCACCAATTCCATGCTCGATGCCTACATCGAGTTGAAGATGGGCGAAGTCACCCGTTTCCGCATGGCGCCGCATCCGGTCGAGTACGACATGTACTACTCGCTGTAATCAGGCAGGGTGCCCAAGCTGTAATTTGTTACGGTTTGTCGCAAAAAAAGGACGGCTCAGGCCGTCCTTTTTGTTTTTGGGACGCTTGAGCGGTTTGATTTTTTCCTGAAATCAGGGATACTGATAGACCGTCCCAGCATGGTTGATGCGCGGAGATAGTATGAAACACCCTTTATTGATCTCATTTTCAGCTACGCTTTTCGTAGCAGGTAGCCTGGCCCAGGCCCAGGAACGCATCTACCGTTGCGGCAACGAGTACACCAACACGGTGCCAGCCGGCCAGAGGGGCAACTGCAAGCCGCTGACAGGGGGCAACGTGACGGTTGTCCAGCGCCAGAGCTTTGTTGCTCCCCTGCGGGTGGCCGCGGCGGCTCAGGCAAACCGGCGTGTTGACGAAACGGAACAGCGCGCACGCGATTCCGATGCCCGGCAAATCCTGGAGGCCGAGCTCCGCAAGGTCGAGTCACGGCAGCAAGAGTTGCTCAAGGAATACAACAACGGCGAGCCTGAAAAACTCGGGCCTGAAACGCGAAATCACCAGAAGTACCTGGACCGCGTGGCCAACCTCAAGGCCGATATTGATCGCAATGAAAGCGATATGGCCGGCCTGCAGCGTGAACTTGACCGCAATCCTGGGCTCGAGCGCAATCCTGGTCCAAAATAGGCGGCTTGAACAAGCCCGCCTTATCCCCCGCCCGATTTCAGCCCTTTGACCTGCTGGCAACACTGGTTGCCGTCGTGTACAGCGACGGCTCGGTTCTGTTTGCCAATGCCGCGCTCGAAGACGCGCTGGGAACCTCGCGCCGCAGCATCGAAGGCTCGGACTTTGCCCAAAGCTTTACCGAGCCGCTCGTTCTCACGAATGCCCTGGTCGGGTTGGGCAGCAACGAATTTGCGGCTTTGCGTTACGACGCCTGGCTCAAGCGCCCCAATCGCGATCTGCTGCCCGTGCACGTGATCGTGACGCAGACCGACCGGCCGCAGGAAGTCATCGTCGAATTGCTGCCGCTGGAGCAGCAGGCCCGCCAGGAACGGGAGGAGCGGCTGCTGGACCAGGCGCAGGCGAACAAGGAACTGATCCGCAACCTGGCACACGAGATCAAGAACCCGCTGGGGGGCATCCGGGGGGCCGCGCAGTTGCTGGAGATGGAGATCGATTCGCGGGAACTCACCGAATACACCCAGGTCATCATCCACGAAGCCGACCGGCTGCAAACCCTGGTGGACCGGCTGCTGGCCCCGCATCGCCGGCCCCATGTGGTGGGGGACGTCAACATCCACGAGGTGTGCGAGCGTGTGCGTTCACTCATCCTGGCCGAATTTCCCAAAGGATTGCGGGTGGTGCGCGACTACGACATCTCCATTCCCGATTTCCGCGGCGACCGGGAGCAGTTGATCCAGACCGTGCTCAACGTTGCCCACAATGCCTGCGAAGCCTTGCACGGACGGATTGCGGCGGGCGATGCCCGGCTGATTTTCCGCACGCGCGTGGCGCGCCAGATCACCTTTGGCAAGCAACGCTACAAACTGGCACTGGAATTGCGTGTGATAGACAACGGGCCTGGCGTGCCAGACTCGATCAAGGACCGGATTTTCTACCCGCTGGTGTCGGGTCGGGAAGGCGGCTCCGGCCTGGGGCTGACGCTGGCGCAAACCTTTGTCCAGCAGCACCATGGCCTGATCGAGTGTGACAGCGAGCCGGGACGAACGGAATTCAAGATCTTGATACCGCTGCCCTGATGGGCAGCACGGCAGTAACCTGAGGTAAGCCAAACATGAAGCCGATTTGGATCGTAGATGATGACCAGTCCATCCGCTTCGTGCTGGAAAAAGCCTTGTTGCGCGAGCAACTGCCCACCCGCAGCTTTACCAACCCGAAAGATGTGCTGGCCGCCCTGAATGAGGCGGGTGACGAGGATGGGCCGCAAATTCTCGTGAGCGACATCCGCATGCCGGGTGGTACGGGGCTGGAGCTGCTGGAAAAGGTCAAGGCGCGCTACCCGGGCTTGCCGGTGATCATCATGACCGCGTTCTCCGATCTGGACAGTGCCGTCTCGGCCTTCCAGGGCGGCGCTTTTGAATACCTGCCCAAACCCTTTGATCTGCCCAAGGCGGTGGAGTTGATCCGCCGCGCCGTGGAGGAAAGCCAGCGCGAGGAAGTGGCCGAGGAACGCATGGCCGCCGCGCCCGAGATGCTGGGCCAGGCCCCGGCCATGCAGGACGTCTTCCGCGGCATCGGCCGCCTGAGCCAGAGCAATGTCACGGTGCTGATCACCGGCGAGTCGGGCTCGGGCAAGGAACTGGTGGCGCGGGCGCTGCACAAGCATTCGCCACGCGCCAATGGTCCCTTCGTGGCCATCAACACCGCCGCGATTCCGAAGGACCTGCTGGAGTCGGAATTGTTCGGCCACGAGCGCGGGGCCTTTACCGGCGCGCAGACCATGCGCCGTGGCCGCTTCGAGCAGGCCGAGGGCGGCACGCTGTTTCTGGACGAAATCGGCGACATGCCTTATGACCTGCAGACCCGCTTGTTGCGTGTGCTCAGCGACGGGCACTTCTACCGGGTCGGCGGCCACAGCGCCGTGAAGGCCAATGTGCGGGTGATCGCCGCCACGCACCAGGACCTGGAACAGCGCGTCAAGGACGGCGCGTTCCGCGAGGACCTGTTTCACCGCCTCAACGTGATCCGCCTGCGCCTGCCGGCCCTGCGCGAGCGCCGGGAGGACGTGCCCATGCTGACGCGCCATTTCCTGCAGCAAAGTGCGCACCAGCTCGGGGTGGAGCCCAAGCGCATTTCCGACGCGGCGCTGAGCTGGTTGAGCCATTTCAGCTTCCCCGGCAACGTTCGCCAGCTCGAGAACATTTGCCACTGGCTGACCGTGATGGCGCCGGCGCAGGTGATCGAGCCCAAGGATCTGCCGCCCGAAGTGGGTGTGCGGCTGGAGGGGGGCGAGGCGGGCAAGCCTGCAGCCCCGATGCCGGCAAGCCCGGCCGATCATGCGGCGGCTGCTGTCGCTTCGCAGGCCGGCGCGCAAGGCGTCCCGCCGTCGCTGGCCGGGCCAGTCGTCCAGGCCGGCGAAGACTGGGAAAACGGGCTGCAGGCGCAAGCCATGGCCTTGCTGGCCAGCGGGCGGCATGACGTCTGGGACGAACTCACACGGCGCTTCGAATCCCGTCTGATTCTCACTGCCCTGGCGGCCACCAAGGGCCGGCGTATCGAGGCGGCGCAAAAGCTCGGGATTGGCCGCAACACCATCACACGAAAAATCCAGGAACTGGGGCTCGAATAAGCCGCTGGCGCGTGGCGCGGACTGGTTGGCCGGCCAGGGAACCGGGCCCAGTCTAGGAGGCCTGAAGTTCGACCACAACGGGGGCGTGATCGCTGGGTCGCTCGTTCTTGCGCGGCGCCTTGTCGATGGCGCAGGCGGTCACCGATGGCTTGAGGGCGTCGCTCACCAGGATGTGGTCGATGCGCAGGCCGCGGTTGCGGCGGAAGGCAAAGTCCCGGTAGTCCCACCACGAATAGCTTTTCTCTGGCTGCGGGAACAGGCGCAGGCTGTCATGCAGGCCCAGCGCGATCAATGCGCGCAGGTGGTAGCGTTCTTCCTCGGTGCAATGGATGGTGTCCTTCAGGGCCACCGGATCCCACACATCGGCATCGTCGAAGGTGATGTTGAAGTCGCCCATCAGCACCAGCTTCGGGTACTTGACCAGTTCCCCGCGCATCCAGTCGCGCAAGCCCTTGAGCCAGCTCATCTTGTATTCGAACTTGTCCGAGCCCGGCTCCTGCCCGTTGGGAAAGTAGGCGCCGATCACGCGGATGCCGTCCACCGTGGCGCTGATGACCCGCGCCATATCGTCGGCAAAGCCGGGAATGTTCTTCACCACCTCGGTGGCCGGTGTGCGCGACAGCAGGGCCACGCCGTTGTAGGTCTTCTGGCCGAAGCACTGGGCTGAATAGCCGGCCTGCGTGAACGCATCAAACGGGAACTTGTCATCGGTGAGCTTGAGCTCCTGCAAGGCCAGCACATCGACCGGATGGGCGGCAAGCCAGTCCAGCACCTGGGGCAGGCGGACCGTAAGCGAATTGATGTTCCAGGTGGCGAGCTTCATCCGGTTGCAGTGTTATTTAAGTTCCCAGCCATTGCGGGCCGGGTGTAGGACGCTATCAAATGTGAAGTGCTGCCAGGACGCCAACGAGCACGCCGAACCCCCCAGCGCCAAACATGGCGTACTCCAGCCACTTCTTCTTCGTCAGCAGGGCAATGGCCGCCAATGCGATGCAGACCTGCAGCACGGTCGTAGCCTGGGCCCAGCGATGGTGCTGGTGCATTTGCGCGTCGCTCTGCTTGTCCCACTGGGTGGCCTCGGCTTCGAGTTTGTCGGCCCCCACCTTGATCTCGTTCTTTTCCTTCTCGTAGCGATCGATCTTGGCCTGGTATTTCCCCTTCTCGCTCTCGCGGGTCGTCAGGTCGCGCGACACCTCGGCCAGCGACTGCTTGGTGCTCTTGGCCTGGAAGTAGTTCCACTGGTTGGACGCTTCCGTCTTCTTGATGGCCGCGTTGTTCTTGTACAGACCGGCATTGGCCTGGGTAGCGCCGCCCATGTAACCGAAGATGGCGCCCACGGTGGCAATGATGGCCGTGAACATGGCAATCTGGTTGATCATGCCGCTGTGTTCGCCGTGGCCACCCTGTTGCGCGTGTTCGAGCTCATGGTCGTGCGGGCCATGCACATGAAAACCGTGTCCGGACATATCAGATTCCTTGAGTATTGAGGTAAGTGACAAAACTGAATTTCAAACCGGTGGACGAGACCTGGCGTTCGCGAGCCGTCTCCGTCCACTGTGCTCCGAATTGTGGCGCAAAAGCATCCCCGTCAAAGTTTGCCTCGATTTCCGTCACCACCGCGCTGCTCGCCTGCGGCAGGGCCTGGGCGTAGATCTCGGCGCCGCCGATGATCCAGACGTCCGCAGCGCTGCCGCACAGCGCCAGGGCGTCGGGCAGGGAATGGGCTACGCTGGCGCCCGTGGCCTGCCAGTCACGCTGGCGCGTGATCACCACGTTCAGGCGGCCTGGTAGCGGACGGAATCGGGGTGGCAGCGAATCCCACGTCTTGCGGCCCATGACCACCGGGCAACCCAGCGTGGTGCGTTTGAAATGGGCCAGGTCCTCCGGCAGGTGCCAGGGCATGGTGCCGTCCTTGCCGATCACGCCGTTGGCGGCGCGGGCAAAAATCAGGTGCAGTTTCATGCAGGTTTTCCTTTGGAGCGCGGCGGCAGCAGCACCGCGCCAATGGCCATCATCACGAAGGCCATGGCGACAAAATCTTCCCAATGCGGCCATTCTCCGACGATGAAAGTGGCGCTCAGGATGCCGATCAGCGGAATGGCCATGATGCTCATCGCGCTGGTGGACGGCGGCAGGTTGCGCGCCAGACTGGCCCACATGGTCTGGGCAAAGCCGTAGTTGATGAGGGCGCCATAGGCCAGGCTGGCCCACATGGCGGCGCTGAAGTGCCAGGCCGGCCAGGGCTCGCTCAAGCCGGCAATCAGCCACAGGCAGGCGCTGGTCAGGATCATCATCCACACGGTCAGCGTTTCCACCGGCAGCGTGAGAACGGCGCGCCGCATCATCAGCGTACCGATGGCCCAGCACACGGCGGCGACCTCCATCCAGACGATGCCCAGCGGTCGCCCGCTCAGGGCCATGACCTCGTGCGAAATCAGCAGCGTGATCGCTCCGGCCGCGGCCGCGGCAGCCAGCGCCACCCGGCGCGTGAGGCGCTCGCCCAGGAACAGCACGCCGATGAGCACGGTCCAGATCGGCATGGTGAAACCCAGAATCGCCGCGCGGCCCGAGGCCAGCTCCTTCACACCGAGGATGGACACCGTGTGCCAGCCCAGCATGTTGGGCGCGCCGATGCTGATGACCGAGCGCCACTCGCTGCCCTGCGGCAGCATGCGCAGGCCGCGCGCGCGGTACCAGGCGTAGAGGAAAATCGCGCCACCGGTCATGGTCAGGGCGCGAAAGTACAGCGGCGTCATCTCGCGCAGCGAGAACTTCATCATCGGCCAGTTGAGGCCCCACATCAGCGTGAGGGCCACCAGGGCCAGTAACTGGCGGCGGCTCACACCGCCACCGGCGCCTTGATGGCCGGGTGGCACTGGTAGTCCAGCACCTCGAAGTCCTCAAACGCGTACTCGAAGATCGAGGCCGGCCGGCGCTTGATGTTGAGCGTGGGGTAGGGGTAGGGCGCGCGGCTGAGTTGCAGCTCCACCTGCTCGTGGTGGTTGCTGTAGATGTGGCAGTCGCCGCCGGTCCAGATGAAGTCGCCCACCGCCAGGTCGCATTGCTGCGCCACCATGTGCGTGAGCAGCGCGTAGCTGGCGATGTTGAAGGGGACGCCCAAAAAAATGTCGGCGCTGCGCTGGTAGAGCTGACAGCTCAGTTTGCCGTCGGCCACGTAGAACTGGAAGAAAGCGTGGCAGGGCATGAGCGCCATCTTGCTCAGTTCGGCCACGTTCCAGGCGCTGACGATGATGCGGCGCGAATCGGGGTTGGTCTTGAGGGTCTTGATGACCTCGCTGATCTGGTCGATGTGGCCGCCGTCCGGCGTCGGCCAGCTGCGCCACTGCACGCCGTACACGGGACCGAGGTCGCCGTCGGGCCGGGCCCATTCGTCCCAGATCGTGACGCCGCGCTCTTTCAGCCAGTTGTTGTTGCTCGAGCCCGTCAGGAACCACAGCAACTCGTGGATGATGGACTTCAGGTGCACCTTCTTGGTGGTCACCAGCGG
>Ga0210129_1000035_pt1 | contig 36257 bp, 40 predicted proteins | sample WestPond_Cattail_2_FD_185582 | JGI IMG/M metagenome (GOLD analysis project Ga0210129, IMG submission 185582) | Wetland microbial communities from the San Francisco Bay, California, USA, that impact long-term carbon sequestration -... | ecosystem: Environmental > Aquatic > Marine > Wetlands ... | reverse complement strand
TTCCAGACGGCAAATACCCAATCAGTTCTTACTTATGAACAGAACGTAGCAAAGGCTAATATCGGAGAGCTATCACTATTCCTGGACAGATATGACGAGGCTGATAAATATATAAATGAAGCATACACTTTCTTTCAGAAGGTAAAAAATGAGACAGGTATGTTTTATGAAGAAACCCTATTGATGAAATTGGCATTAAAACGACACGACAAGACCAAAGCCGATAAATATTTCAAATTATCTACAAGCCACAAATTAAAAGGACTGGATGCTAACTCCATACTCGTACACAACGAAGCTTTAAGAGATTACTACATAAGCATCAACAACTACAAAAAGGCATACGGATATCTCAATAGGAATATAAAATTAAATGATTCCACACGTAGCGTTATTGTAAAAAACAATGTTGCTGAGATAGATATGAGATATGCTCAGGATGTGAAGATGATGAAAAAAGAGATGCAACTGAAAGACCAAAAGAATAAAACAAATCAGATACGTCTTTTCTCAATTATCGTTATCTTGCTTTTAATAATCATTATTACAGGTATTCTAATTGTTGTGTGGCAAAAATCAAGAATGGAAGCTCTCAAGATGCAAAAACGCACTAATGAACTAAAGAGCGTGCAACTTATGAACATTCGCCAATGTCTGTCGCCACATTTTACTTTCAATGTGCTTAACCAAGAAATAAACAATAAAGAGGTGGACGCCGATAGATTACGTGAAGATTTGTTTGAACTTTCAAAAATGATGCGTAAAACAATTGAAATAGCAGATAAACTAAACATATCGCTCAAAGAAGAATTGAATTTCATTAATTCATATCTTGAACTGGCAAATAACAAATTCGATAAAAATGACTTCAGTTGGTCTATTAATATAGAAAAAGGTATTGACCCAAATCTCGTTTCAATTCCATCAATGATTATCCATATATCTGTTGAGAATGCCTTAAAGCACGGACTAAACGGATTGGGCAGACACAAAGACTTATTTATAAACGTTAAGCATATTGACGACGGCGTTGAAATAACAATTCTTGATAACGGCAGAGGTTACCATCCTGAAAATTATACATCTATACGAAATACGGGTACCGGGCAAAAGGCTATGAGACGAACTGTAGATTTTTTAAATACGTATAATAAAAAAAAGATTAGATATACGATAATTAACCGTACGGATGATATCTCAACGGGAACAATTGTAACAATCTTTATTCCAGATAACTATTCTTATAAAATACAATAACCATGGCAGATGAAAGATATACGATAGTGATTGTGGACGACGACAAGGCATCAGTCACCTCACTTGAAGAGGCTTTAGAGCAAAAGCATGAGTTTGAGGTTGTAGCCACAGCTAACAACTACAAAAAAGGAATACGTAAGATAATGGACAAACATCCGAATTTACTGTTTCTGGATGTGGAACTGCCCGATGGATACGGTTATGACCTGCTACAGGAGATACGTGAACGAATTACATGGAAAATGATGGTGGTGTTTTATTCTGCATATAGCCAGTACATGATTCAGGCCATACGTCAGTCGGCTTTCGATTATTTATTAAAGCCATTTGACGAGAATGAACTTAACACCATATTAAACAACTTCAAGGAAAAATCTCAGGAAAATGATATAAATATACCGACTATCCCTGATGATGATAAAGGCGGATTCTTTATTGTCAACACGCCGACCGGCGGGGTAAAAAAGATTCATTATAACGAGATAGGGTATTTTGAATATAACCAGTCAAAACGTATATGGCAGATTATTCCCTTATCCAAATCAAGAATTAATCTCAAGACAAGCACCAAATCTGAAGATATAACGAAAGTCTCAAAAAACTTTTTCAAAATAAACAAACATCAAATCATCAATATGGATTATTTTTCAACTATTGATGATGGACAGTGCTTATTGACAGACCCTTTTAATGAAGATAACATGCCAATATCACATGCCGTTGTAAAAAAGATGCAAGATAAATACGGTGTCATTTGACAGGCAGGCCGTCACTTATCACGCCGTCAACAATATGAATTGTTCTGTCGGTTATGCTTGCCAGTTCCTGGTCATGTGTCACAATCACAAATGTCTGATGAAACTGGTCGCGAAGATCAAAAAACAATTTATGCAATTCTTGTTTATTATGTGTGTCCAAACTTCCGCTCGGCTCGTCAGCCAATATTACATCGGGATTGTTTACTAAAGCCCTGGCAACAGCCACGCGCTGTTTTTCGCCACCGCTCAATTCTCCGGGTTTGTGCTTTGCGCGATCCGACAAATTCATAAAACCCAAGATTTCTTCGGCACGTTTTTTTGCATCGTGAGACGATAAGCCGGCAATATAAGCCGGTATCATGATATTTTCAAGAGCCGTAAATTCAGGCAACAATTGATGAAACTGAAATACAAAACCGATGTGAGTGTTGCGAAAGGCACTCAACTTTTTCCCATGCAATTTATGAATATCTTCTCCGTCAAAAAAGATAGAGCCTTCATCCGGAGTATCGAGCGTACCCATAATTTGCAATAATGTAGTTTTACCAGCACCGCTCGGCCCGACAATACTTACGACTTCACTTTTTTCGACTTCGAGATCAATGCCTTTCAACACTTTCAACGAACCGAAACTCTTGGTAATTCCTTTCAATTGTATCATGATATATAACCTTATGCGAATGCAAAGAAACAAAAAAGGGAAGTGAATTGCAACGTTTTTCCTATTTTTCAAAGGGCGTGTTAAACTGTTAAATATAGATGATGCGCTTCGCAAATTCTGCTACTAAATCGAGACCTGAATAGGCAGATTTTCTGATTTTCACCTCCATATTGCCCATTATATAAAAACTTTGCACATGCTATTCATCCTTCAGATTGCCTATTATCAAAGACTTTTGAGGCTGCATGGCTGAACACATGCATACTCACTCAAGGTTTCAGCTGTTTTATACGCCATCTATTCAGGCTCTTATATATTTGTAAACATATACCGATGAAACATTAAAAATACACTGTGATTACCATAAAAGTACACTGAAATTTGCCTTATTTATCAGCATGTTTAGCATGATTATTAAGCATAAGTTATATTTTTCACAGCTGTAAAAAGATGATTTCACAGCTGTAAAAAGATGTTTTCACAGCTGTGAAAAGATGTTTTTACAGCTGTAATAAATGGTATACATAACGTTATTTCACGGTAATCATCGTGGATAATTACGGTAAACTCTGTGGAACCCCTTGCCAATCGCACTGAGAAGTATATTCATTCCATGTGGAAAAATAACATTTCTTCCTGAATGCCCGTGAGTAAAAAGCATATATATCCTATTAATAGTTATTTTAGCATAAAGTGCTGAATAGTTGCAGGTATTCAGACTATCAGCCGATAAACCTTTTATACATAGGCTACCTGAAACATGAATAGATAAATACATTTTTTAATATAAGGGAGAAATAAGTAGCCTTCAGCATTGATTTTAACTGAAATTATAATATGAAGTAGTAGTTTACAACAAAGGGTGAGCATTTCGCATGTGCAATATTATTTTTTTGATGAAAAATGAACAGGCTCAGAGATTTATATAAATAAATATAGTAATTTTGCCACATATTACGTATTAATTAAAAATAAACAAAGAAATGAAAGTAGCAATAGTTGGCGCAAGCGGTGCCGTAGGACAAGAGTTTCTGCGTGTACTTGACGAGAGAAAATTCCCGATTGATGAACTGATTCTTTTCGGATCGCAACGTAGTGCGGGTCGAAAATACCCGTTCCGCGGTAAAGATATTGAAGTCAAACTTTTGCAACACAATGATGATTTTAAAGGGGTTGACATAGCATTCACATCTGCCGGAGCAGGCACATCAACAGAATTTGCCGAAACAATTACAAAATATGGTGCAGTGATGATTGATAACTCCAGTGCATTCCGCATGGACGAGGATGTTCCATTGGTAGTACCAGAGGTCAATCCTAAAGATGCATTCGACCGTCCACGCAGTATAATTGCCAATCCCAACTGTACAACCATTCAGCTGGTAACGGCACTGAAAGCCATTGAAGACATAACACATATCAAACGCGCGCACGTATCAACATATCAGGCAGCAAGCGGAGCAGGAGCAGCCGCGATGGCCGAACTTTACGAGCAATACAGGCAAGTGCTGAACAACGAGCCTGTTACGGTAAAGAAATTCCAATACCAATTGGCATTCAATGTCATTCCACAAATTGACGTATTCAAGCCGAACGGATATACCAAAGAAGAAATGAAAATGTACAACGAGAGTCGCAAGATAATGCATTCAGACATCAAAGTCAGTGCCACATGCGTACGTGTACCTTCATTACGTTCACACTCACAAAGCGTTTGGATAGAGACCGAACGTCCTGTTTCGGTTAAAGAAGCGCAAGAGGCTTTTGCACATGGAGACGGTTTGGTTTTGAAAGACAATCCTGAAAAGCTCGAGTATCCTATGCCTCTGTTCCTGGCAGGAAAAGACCCTGTATATGTAGGTCGTGTCCGCGAAGACTTGGCAGATGAGAACGGACTGACATTCTGGATTGTAGGAGACCAGATTAAGAAGGGCGCAGCACTTAACGCCGTGCAAATTGCCGAATATCTTATAAAAGAAGGCAATATAAAATAGAAATATTTGATAAATAAAAATATTTTACAAGAATTCCCGTGTAAGAACATTCTTACACGGGTTTATCTTTATGATGACTATTACTGTAACTTACTGATGATGCTAAAGTATATATGCAAAAAATCGATTTTGTATTATACGTAGTCGATATAATTTAATATATAATAAAAACAATTTGTTTACCTTTGGAAACTAAAAAATAAATAAACTTAAGTGTTATGAAATGCAAGCCATTTATTACTCTATCTTTTGTGTTATTCAGCTGCTTATGTTTGGCACAAGAGCCCTGTATTCAACCGGTAAAACAACTGCAAGAGCCTATGCAAACAGGGAAATTCAAACCCACGTGGAAATCGCTTGAACAATATCAAGTGCCTGAATGGTATTGCAATGCCAAGTTCGGTATATGGGCACACTGGGGACCTCAATGCCAACCGGAACATGGAGATTGGTATGCTCACGAAATGTATATTGAAGGTTCTAACGACTACAAATGGCATCTTAAGCATTACGGACATCCGTCAAAATTCGGATTCAAAGATATAATACATAAATGGAAAGCTCAAAGATGGGATCCTGAGAAATTAATAAAGCTATATAAACGAGTAGGTGCTCAATATTTTGTTGCTTTAGGCAACCATCATGATAATTTTGATTTATGGGACAGCAAATATCATAATTGGAATTCTGTTAAAATAGGTCCTAAAAAAGATATTTTAAAAGGATGGGCAGAAGCTGCCCGTAAAAGCGGCTTACATTTCGGAGTCAGCATACACTCATCACATGCTTGGACTTGGTATGAACCGGCTCAAGGAGCTGACACAGTCGGTATATATAAGGGAGTACCATATGACGGCAAACTAACCAAGGCTGATGGAAATGGGAAATGGTGGCAAGGACTTGATCCACAAGAACTGTATTGCCAAAACCATCCGATAAGCAAAAAAGGAGATAACAGTGGCGGCGACCAATGGGATTGGGGCGGAGGAGCATCCATACCTAACGAAAAATATTGTGAGAATTTCTACAATCGCACAATTGATATGATAAACAAGTATCATCCGGACTTAGTTTATTTTGACGACACAGCTTTGCCATTGTGGCCGGTAAGCGATGTCGGACTATATGTAGCGGCAGATTTTTATAACAGCAACTTAAAAAGGACAAAAGGCAAGTCGGAAGGTGTTATTCTAGGCAAGAAACTTACAGAAGAGCAAAAAAAATGTTTAGTCTGGGATGTCGAACGTGGTGCTCCGGACAAGATGCAGGAAAAGCATTGGCAGACCTGTTCATGTATTGGCAATTGGCATTACGATCGCTCGTTATATGATAAGAACGGATACAAAACACCTGAAAAGGTTATACAAATGTTAGCCGACATTGTTAGCAAAAATGGAAATTTATTGCTTAGCATTCCTGTAAGAGGTGATGGGACAATTGATGATAAAGAAGAAAACATACTTGAAAATATAGCAAAATGGATGGATGTAAACAGAGAATGTATTTTTGATACACATCCGTGGAAAACGTTCGGTGAAGGTCCTGATGCCGAGAGCTATCATCCGCTACGCGAGCAAGGATATAACGAAGGTAAAAGTAAGTATACGGAGGCAGACTTAAGGTTTACTCAAAAAGGTAAAACTGTATACGTTATTTGTATGAAATGCCCTAATGAAAGCAGTATAAAAATCAAATCATTTGCACATTATGGAATTAATGTACAAAAAGTAGAGCTGCTAGGGTATGGCAATTTGCAATATATCCAAACAAATGATTCCTTGACAGTAAGATTTCCAAAGGTGGACGAATTAATGCCGGTTATAAGAATTATTACGAAAGAATGATTATATATCAATGATTCTCTTTATTGAGCCGAAGAAGGCCTTAAGGCATTAATAGTGCCATATTATTATAACAGAAAAGAATAACGATAATGTTTAACTTCGGCAACTAATTAAATTGAGTGAATTATCAATTTATTATATATGATAATGAGAAAAGACCATTTATATTGGCGTATTTTATTTGTTATGTGTGCGGTATATATGATGGCAATCGAATTTTGTTCGGCTCAAACTTCCACGCGACAAATATTTGATGAGTACAACTTTTCAGCAATATCTATCAATAGCGGATTGCCAAGTAATTACATTAACAATGTCTATAAAGACAGCCAAGGATTCATTTGGCTGTCTACCCATAATGGATTATCTCGCTACGACGGATATTCGTTTGTGAACTATAATGTATCTTCTTTTCCTATAAGGCTGACATCAAATTTTGTAAATCAGGTTTGCGAAGATCCATTTCATCGGCTTTGGATTGCATCTGAAGCAGGTTTATCACTTCTTGACCTGAAAAGCAACAAACAAATACCAATTAATTACAATCTTTTTAAAAGTGATGATCTGTCAAAAGAAGCAGTATGGTTCATCATATCAGATAAAGACAAATCAATCTGGTTAGCCACGCAAACCAATCTTTACCATATATCATTCAACAATAACGGTAAAATAAGTCATTGCTCAATGTTAAAATCAAAATATGATAGGCATTCTGCAGCAATAACCGCATTACGATTAATTAATAACCAAATATGGTTAGGATACAACAGCAATATATATAGGGTATGCGCCGAACAAGGTCAACATATCATATTAAAGAAGGTTATTAATAACTTGTCATTAGACAACCAGACAATTATAAATGCTTTCTGCATTTACAATAATGATATATGGGTAGGCACAAACAAAGGTGTGTATCGCTACTACACTAATAGCCACCGATTTAAATGTTATGAACTTGGCAGTACAGATATTGCTGTCACACAAAACCATGAATTGGTAGTGGCATCACAACAAGGACTAAATTTTTATGATGGTTCTGATGACAAATTCATTCAAGTAACAAAAACCGGAATATCTTCACAAAGCAATATAAATTGCAATTTCATCAGTTGCCTATATTCCGATTGCTCCATACTGTGGGTAGGTACGGAAATAGGCGGACTGGAAAAGATGGAAAGTCGAAGCCTGAAGATCAATCTATATACAAACGACAGAGAAAATCCTGAAAGTCTATCAGATAATCCTGTAAGCTGCATTTTCGAAGATACTTTTCAGAATCTTTGGATTGGCAATGTAAACCAAGGATTAAGTATAAAATATAAAAACACCGATTTATTTACACATATCAATAATCACAATACCATATATGCCATAACGCAGGATGACCGTAACCAATTGTGGTTTGCAACATGGGGAGGAGGACTAGAATGCACTCCTCTGTCACAGCATTCGACAGGCAATTTTACACATTTTACAACAGGAAATTCTTTACTGCGGAGCAATTTCATACAATCAGTTTATTATGATAAGCTAAACGAAGGCATATGGATAGGCACTACAGAAGGACTATCATTTTATGATTTACGTAAGAAATCATTCATAAATATAATTCTACCCACCGACAATATACCGAAGAATTCCATAGTAAGCACGTTAATTGACAGCAAACAGCAATTATGGTTAGGAACATTGCACGGATTAATAGTAATCGATTTGTTCTCTTTTGCCAAAAGCCATACTGATGTTCGCTTTAAATATATGCCATACAAACTTGACCGACCCAAAAGTGATTTGATAGAAAAGATTTGTTGCATATTCAAATCTACCGACGGCAACATATGGATTGGTAGTAATGGCAATGGGCTTTATAAATTAATTGCCGAAGAAGGTAACTCTTTCCGATTTAAAAATTATACAATACACAACGGGTTATGTGACAATACGGTATTGGGAATCGTCGAAGATAGCCGGCACGATTTATGGTTAAGCACAGATAACGGACTATCTTGTTATAATCCTCACACGGAATCGTTCACAAACTACTATCAAGAAGATGGCTTGCTTTCAAACCAATTTTATTGGAATGCTTATTGCAAAGCAACCGACAATACTCTCTATTTCGGGGGTATAAATGGAATGATCGGAATAAAAGCCATTATACAGACTAAACAAAGGCGAGAAGAAAAAGTAGTATTCACTTCACTTACCGTACTCAATAACAATATAGTCCAAGGTGGAAGCAAATATATCAGCAACAATATTACATGGGCAAATAAAATACATCTTCATGAAAGAGACAAATCATTTTCACTGGCTTTTTCAACGCTAGACTATGCAAATGCCAACAATATAAAATATTTTTATCGGCTGAAAGGGTTTGATGAGAAATGGATTGAATGCGATCAAAACCACCCAATTGCCAATTACACCAATTTAAAAGCGGGAAATTATATTTTCCAAGTTAAAGTAAAAGCCCCTTTTAATACGAAAAGCAGCATTACCGAGCTACCAATAATCGTATCTCCGTTCTTCTACAAAACATGGTGGTTTTGGAGCATAATATTTATTTTATTAACAAGCATAGCATATTATTGGTATCAATGGAGAATAGCCTCACTTAATGAACAAAAAAGAATATTGACAGAAAAAGTAAAAGAGCGTACAATAGATCTGGAAGAAAAAATGGGAGTGCTTTCACAACAAAATGACATATTAACCAAACAAAAAGGGCAATTAATTGAACTCTCAAAACGGATCCAAGAAGTGACGGCAGACAAAATATCCTTTTTTACAAATATCACACATGAATTCCGTACACCAATTACACTTATCCTCGGTCCGCTAAATCATGCAATAAATATAAGCCAAAATCCTAAAGTAAAAGAACAATTGGATATAGTGAAACGAAATTCACAATCATTGTTATCTTTAGTAAACCAATTGCTTGATTTCAGAAAAGTTGAATCGGGACATATCTACATAAACAAAAGTTACAACGATTTATCAGCATTTATAAATAATGTAATAATACCATTTGAAGCATTTGCCAAGGATCGGCAAATTAAAGTTAGTTGTTTAACGCATATAAGCAAGAACTACTATCTATATGATAATGAATGGATGCAAAAGGTTCTGGTAAACCTGTTGTCAAACGCAATTAAGTTTACGCCCGACGGCGGAGAAGTAAAACTTTATGTTTATACATACACAAACGACAAAGGTGCCGAACAAGCTTACATATCAGTGTGTGACACCGGAGTAGGTATTTTGAAAGAAGATTTGGAAAAAATATTCGACAGATTCTATCAATCACGATTGCATATTAAATATCCGATATTCGGACAAAGCGGTACAGGCATAGGACTATACGTTTGTAAGCGTATAATCAACGAACACAATGGAAATATTTACGCCCGCAACAATCACAGAGCCGGTTCCTCGTTCAGAATTATTATGCCAATGAAAATAGGACAACATATCCAAGAGTCGGAAATACAAACAAAAACAAGCAATGATAACCCGACAAAGCTCAAACTTCAGTACGACGAAATTAAGGATAAAAAGGCTATACTTGTTGTTGACGACAATGCTGACATGCGTACTTATATACATTCTATTCTCATACACTATTATAATATACTGGAAGCGTCAGGCGGCGAAAATGCATTGACTTTACTAAAAGAAAAAAATATAGATTTCATCATCAGCGATCTGATGATGCCCGGTATGGATGGAATAGAATTATCAAGACGAATAAAGAACGACTTGTCAATTTCACATATTCCAATATTAATGCTTACGGCAAAGATTTCAGATGAAGCAAAATTGGAAAGTTACAAAATAGGTGTTGATGAATATATACAAAAACCATTCAGTGAAGAATTGCTTACTGTCCGTATTAACAACATCTTAAAATCACGCCAAGCTGCTCAACATCAGTTTGATTTACAAATGAATCCTAATATATTGAATATAGGTGAAGAAACTAAAGACAGCAAATTTCTAAAGAAAGTAATGGACATAATTGAAGACAATTATAATAAACCAGATTTTGACGTAAATGCATTTGCCCAAAAAGCAGCAATGAGCAAAACTTTATTAAACCAAAAACTACAAAATCTAATCGGACAATCCACCTCAAAATTCATAAGTAATTATCGTTTAAAGAAAGCGCAAACACTTATTGAAATAAACAAAACGAGTAAAAACATGAACGTATCTGAAATCGCATACGAAGTAGGATTTAATGATCCGAAATATTTCAGCCGTTGTTACTTAAAGAAATACGGCATATTACCAAGTGTTTTGTTGTAAAGCACAAAATAAAATTAGATATTGTTCAATTTTCATCTTATACTTTTCAAAATTCGTCCCTCAGAAGAACCGCCGTAACTATATTTGTGTTCTTAATTCATAAAATGGAATCAAGAAACATGATAATATATATACAAATTCACAGAAATTTTTCATTATCAATTTACTATATAAAACACTAATAATTTATTTATTATGCTGAAAAAATATCTTATATGTTCCGTTATCTTCTTAGTTAGTAGCGTTGCAGCTATTGCCCAAAATAGCATAACTGGAAAAGTGGTCGACAACAATGGTGATCCGCTTATGGGCGTAAGTGTGGCTGTCAACGGTACAGATAATGGCACCGTGACAAATCTTGATGGAACGTTCACATTATCTGTTCCAAGTGAAGGTACACTTCGTGCTTCATACATCGGATATGAGACTAAAGAAGTGCAAATTACCAATCAGAAGTCTTATAAAATTACTTTATTGGAAAGTAATAAGCTTTTGAATGAAGTAGTTGTTGTAGGTTATGGCAAAATGGCTCGCAAAGATTTAACGAGTTCCATAACGACAATCACGGCAAATGACTTGAACAAGGGTGGTGTATACACTTCTCCGGGACAACTATTAGAAGGAAAAGTTCCAGGATTAACCGTTACAACAAGCAGTGATCCTAGCGCTTCGCCTTCAATGACCTTGCGTGGCGCATCAACATTCCGCACAGGTGATGCACAAGAGCCTTACTATGTAATTGACGGAATACCCGGAGCATCCATTTCATTGATTTCGCCAAATGACATTGCAAGTATCGATGTATTACGTGACGCATCAGCCACGGCTATTTACGGTTCAAAAGCTGCGAACGGTGTTATACTAATCACAACAAAAAAAGGAAGTGCGGGAGCTGCAAAAATTTCTTATGACGGATATGCGGCTGTTGATATGGTATCAAAACGATTGGACGTTTTAACCGGAGATGAAAGTAGAGCATACTTAAAACAAAACGGCATTGCTTTAAATTCGGCAAACTACATCGGGGATAACACAACCAGCACCGATTGGCAAAAAGAAGTACAACGTACAGGTTTTTCAACTACTCATAATGTCTCAATCACAGGTGGGTCACCTACTACGTCATATACTGCAAGCGTAAACTACACCAAAAACCAAGGAGTAATTAGAGGCACTCAAATGGATCGTCTAATCGGACGTTCAGTCGTTAATTCATCCACTTGGAACAATCATTTAAAACTGACATTGGGCCTTAATGCAAGTATAACCAACAACGTTTACGTGCCCACAGACCAAGATGGACTAAGCGTATTGGATGCTATGACCTATTACTTACCTGAATCACCAGTACGTAATACGGATGGAACATACTTTGAGAATCTGAATACAAGTCAATATTATAATCCGGTAGCTCTGATAAAACAGAACCAAATAAATTCACGTGATAAGATGTTGCAAGGTGTAGCAAAAGCTACTTTGCAGATTCTTCCTGAACTTACGTTTGACACCGATTTGTCATATCAATCTGAAACATACAATTGGAACGAATACTATGACATCGATTCAAAAGAAGCTATAGGTGATAACGGTTATGCTCAACGTTCTTCTTTAGAGAATATACACAAAAGCATTGAAATGTATGGTAATTACAATAAGACATTTAACAATGTCCACAAATTTGGTGCAATGTTAGGATATTCTTGGGAAGAAAATAATGATAACGACGGCTTCCAAACATCAGCAATGGGATTCAGTTCTGATGCATTGGGATATTACAACATGGGCATATCCAGTTCGGATAATCGTCCAAATTACGGTAGCATCTATTACACTACATTGCGTATGATTTCTTTCTTCGGCCGTGCAAATTATTCATATAAAGACAAATATTTGTTTCAGGCAACTGTTCGTAGAGACGGATCTTCAGCTTTCGGCAAAAACAATCGTTGGGGAACATTCCCTTCAGGGTCATTCGCATGGAGAATGAGTGAAGAACCTTTCATCAAGAATTTAAATCTTTTTGATGACTTAAAATTCCGTGTTGGATATGGTGTAAGCGGTAACTCTCTAGGATTCGATCCATTAATCTCCAGCGTACTTTACGGTAAATCCGGAACATTCACCAATTCAAACGGTGAAAGCATATCTGCTATCGGTGCATCACGCAATGCCAACCCTGATTTAAAATGGGAGCGAACTTCAATGTTTAACCTAGGATTTGACTTTGGGTTCTTGAAGAACAGATTAACAGGTACTATCGAATACTACGACAAACGTACATCTGACCTAATTGCCAATTATACTGTTTCTACCACACAATATTTAGTCAATTGGTTAACGGCTAATGTTGGCAAAATCAGCAACAAAGGTTTAGAGTTAAGCATAAATGCTATACCGGTGCAAACTCGCGACTTTTCATGGAATACAACGTTAAACCTTTCTCATAATAAAAATAATGTAGAAAGTGTATCTAATGGCACATATTCAGCTAATTATTTTGATGAAGCTGAGCTTAATGCAGCAGGTCAAACAGGAGACTATCAACAGAGAATTATTAAAGGTAAACCGCTAGGATCTTTCTACACATGGAAATGGGCAGGATATAACGACAGCGGAGTATCTACATTTTACACGGCAGACGGCAAAACCACAATCACGCCATCCGATAATGATCGTTTTTATACAGGTAATGCACAACCTAAGTTAACTTTCGGTTGGAATAATACATTAAGCTATAAAGAATGGTCATTTACAATGTTCTTCACTGGCGATACTGGTAATAAGATTCTTGATGCAACGCGAGCTAACTTAAGTAGAATGAATAGTTTGGACGAACGTAACATATTAAAGAGCGCAACGAAAGACCAAAAGGCCACTGATATTAACGCTCATTATTTGTCTGATCGTTATATTGAAAAAGGTGATTATATTCGCCTTACCAATCTTTCTATCGGCTACAACTTCAAAAATATTTGCAGCTACATTCAAAGTCTAAAACTCTCCGCATCATGCAACAATGTATTTACAATTACCGGCTATAAGGGATTGGATCCGGAAATTGACTTAGGAGGTATAACTCCTGGCATAGATAATAGAGAATTCTATCCAAGAACACGTACATTCATGTTTGATGCAAACATAACATTCTAAATTAGGAGGAACATATCATGGTAACAAAAAATATAAAACTTTTATTAGCATTCTGCGGACTTTTAGTGTTTGCCGGCTGTACGAATCTTAACGTAGATGTTAAGTCGGAATACACTACATCGAACTTCCCTGAAACCGACGCTGACATGGAGGCAGTTTGTGGTCCGGCATATACATCTTTCAAGTCTACATACGGACGTAATTCTTGGCTTGTACAAACTTGCAGTTCCGACGAAGGAATGATGGCTGTTAATGGCGGTAATTGGTATGACAACGGTTCATATCTAACATTAGATCTTCATACATGGGACAGTACAAACAGCAATATCAGGGTATTCTGGGACGGATTATTCAGCTCCATTTCAAGTTGCAACCAAATTCTTTCAATATTGAATGCCGCGCCAGATACAAAATCAAAAACCACAGCTGTAGCTCAAATCAGAGCAATGCGTGCCTTGTATTATTTCTGGGCAATGGATTCATTCGGAGGACTGCCTATTATAAATAAATTCGGAGAAACCACTCCTCAACGTTCACCCAGAGACAGTGTAGCTCTTTTTATTGAATCTGAGTTAAAAGGATGTATGAACGATTTGCCAACTACCGTCAGTTCATCTACCTATGGTAAACCGACTAAATACATGGCAGAAGCATTATTGGCAAAACTTTACCTTAATTGGGCTGTATATTCGGCCAATGAGGTTTCAGAATATACACCATCAACTACAAATTCACATTTGAACGACGCTGTTGCGATGTGCGATAGTATTATTAAATCCGGTAATTACAACTTAAGTGATAATTGGATAAGTAAGTTTCAGGCAACAGACGGCTCAAAGGTAAAAGACTTCATATTTACTATACCCTATGATTGGTACGAAGACAATTTAAACTACGGTGGAGGATTGACACATGCAAGATTCTGGTGCCATAAATACATGCAATATACATTAGGTATGACTCATAATCCAAGCGGACCTATGAGAGCCTTATCGGCGTTCGTCGACAAATACAATTTGTCTGGAGATGCGCGTAACCAAATATGGTATGGCGGCACACAATATTATACCGGTACAACAACACCTTATATAGTAAATGAAGCTAAAACATCTATAGATTCATATTATACAGGATCAGATGGCGACACAAAGGTGAATTGGACTTTTACATTATCTAAAGATTTGACCATCCGTGGTACCGGAAGTGCATATACAAATAATTTGAATACATTGGATTTAGGCAATGATGAACTCGGATTAGCTATGGGATACCGAAACTTGAAGTTCTTCCCTACTCTGGCCAGTACTAATAATTACGCAAGCAATGCAATGCCTATTCTCAGATACGCTGACATACTTATGATGAAAGCTGAAGCTATACTTCGCGGAGCCACCGCTACAAACGGAGACACTCCGGCATCATTGGTAAACCAAATAAGAAACTGTGCAGGTGCACCTACAGTAACGTCAATTGATTTAAATGGATTATTAGATGAACGTGCACGTGAATTTTCCGACGAATGTTGGCGTCGCAATGACTTAATTCGTTTCGGAGAATTTGAAAATGACTGGGGATTCAAGAGTGCGGCATACGGTATGTCTAATACCGACAAATACCGCAGAATATTCCCTATTCCGCATGAGGCGATGTTGTTAAATACATCATGGAGTCAAAACCCAGGCTATACTGCGGGACAATAAAAGACCATTTGCTGATTAGATAAAGGAGAAGGGACTGTTTCCCATTAAGCGGGAATATAACCTTCTCCTTATCTTTTTGCTTATACATATAATTCGAAAAAATAAAAAATCATATATTACGTTTACTATATATCAGGTTAATATTCTTTGCCGACCAATCTACATTTTATTGAAAACAAATAAAATATCATGAAAATAAAGACATTAATAACTATTTTAGGAATAGGACTCCTCACAGCATGCGGACATAAGGGAACAGACTTTAATATTTGTGACTACGGAGCAAAAGGAGACAGTGTAACAGACAATGCCAAGGCAATACAAAAGGCCATTGATGCATGCCATAAAGCTGGCGGCGGACGAGTTATCATTCCTAGCGGCGGTGTTTATATGAGCAGTCCGTTCACTGTGGCATCTTACGTCGACCTACATATTGAAGCGCATGCCAAGCTTTTGGCTAACCCCGATGAAAAAGTATATAAGAAAAGCGCGTTCCGCGAAAACCGCGGCGAAGGAATGATGTGGATTAGCGGTGAAAACATAGAACAGTTTTCAATATCAGGCAAAGGAACAATAGACGGAAACGGTGTGGCTTTTATGGGCAAAGAGATAAGCGACTCTTACGTGTTGAAGCCTGTTCATAACTTTGACCCGCGACCGCATCTTATTACTCTTATTAAAGGTAAAGATATACGTATCAACGATGTTTGCCTGGCAAGTTCGGCTTATTGGGGATTGCACCTTGTCGGTTGCGACGATGTTGACGTCAATGGTATAAGCATACTCAATAATCTGAAAATCCGTAACGGTGACGGAATGGACATAGATCACTCGCGCAACGTGAGAGTAATCAATTGCTTAATCCGTTCAGGTGACGATTGCATTTGCCTTAAGAACAGGCGTGAATATGCCGATATGGGGCCATGTGAAAACATTACCGTATCAAACTGCATAATGACTTCTCGTTCATGCGCCGTGAAAATAGGTTCGGAAAATATGGATCGCATAAAGAATGTAGTGGTAAACAACTGCATAATTAAAGACAGCAACCGCGGTATAGGAATCCAAAATCGCGATGATGGCACTGTTGAAGATGTTTCGTTCTCAAATATTATCATCGACTGTAAACTATTTTCAAATGTTTGGTGGGGCAAAGCCGAACCTATATACGTAACGGCTTACACGCGCAAAGCAGGTGACCATAAAGATGCCGGATGGCGTTTCCCTAACGGGATGGGTGATTATCAAGTGGGTGCTGTCTCAAATATATATTTCAGCAATATAAAATGTGAAAGTGAAAACGGTGCTTTTATCGGAGCAGAAACAAAAGACAGAATACAAAATATTTATCTTGACCAAGTAGATATGTTTATATATAAACGTACTAATTTCCAGGGAGGAATATATGATAAACGTCCTTGCAAAGGCGACGAATTCGTTAAAGGGAAGACATACGGATTCTACATAGACGGAGCAACAAACGTAAACATACGCAACTCATCAGTTCGTTGGGGAGATACAAAACTTGATTACTATGCAGGAACGATATATACTGACAATGTTGATAAATTGACAACATTCGACCTTAAATGATACATTGTGTCTATACATTAACTCTATTTATAGCAAGTTGCCTTATCAAATTTTAATGTAGATTTTCTTTTTGTAAAGAGGATAACCTACGATCCAGCAAAGAACAACAAATAATACGGCATATACCAATGATGCAAAATAGCCATTGGTTATGACCGTATTAATGGTGTTATATAATATCTTCTTTATTCCGTATACATCAAATACAATAGCTAATAATTCGCTGAAAACATAAAGAAACAATGGATTAACACCGAATGATTCAAAGAAAGGAGTCCAACGCTTATGCCCTTTTTCATCGATAACATCTATGAACCATGATTGCAAACATCCGGCAAAACCGCAAGTGAACAGCACAAATGTAGGCGACCATATACGTTTATTCATCGGCAGACCGTAATTGAATAAAAGACCTAACATCATCACTATAAAACCTGTTTGGAATAACTGCAACATCTTATCTCTCAAGTTTTTTTCACTCATCATTATCTTGCCGAAACAAAAACCTATCATCGTATGAGCCACCGAAGGTATCACGCCCAACAGTCCTTCAGGATCAATAGGACTTTTATGATAGAGATGAGCCTCACCGAATACATACCGGTCAACAACAGCCAAAATATTTGTGCTGTTCATAGCATAACCGTTGCCAAGCCACAAAATAAAAGCATAAACAACCAGCAACGTTCCGGCCAGCCATGGGAACCACTTATGGTTAATTGACACTGCCAGCACAGCTACTATACAATAAGAAATTGCTATTCGATGCAATACTCCCGGTATGCGCAATTGATCAAAGGGAAGGAAATTGCCTTTACAGCAAAATTCAAACCAATAAATACCCCACCCTATAATCAATATAAGGCATGTACGTTTTAATATCTTCTTAGCCAAAGGGACAGACCATTGGAACTTGAATTTGCGTAATGAAATATACGTTGATATTCCTACCATGAAAAGGAATAAGGGGAACACCAAATCAGCCAACGACACTCCGTTCCATGCCGAATGTTGCAAAGGTGAAAATATTTCTTTTCCTCCTCCGTTGTTCACCAATATCATACCGGCTACGGTCAGTCCGCGCAATACATCTAATGACAATAATCTCTTTTTGGGAGCTTTTTGCACAGTTTCCATATTATATGTTTTTTAATTTTCAAAAGCTCGATTGAACAAATCTTTAACCACCGTCACACAATCACCTTCCGGTGCGGACGAATACCGGTTGTGAGCTACTGTCCACGGTTCTTCAATAGCATAATAATCTAAATTTACCATAGATTTACCGTTAAGCACATCTGTCAGTGTTTGCCAATAAGCACTCCAACGTTTGTAATAAAAATCGCGTAAAATGCCATTCCATTCTTTGTTGGCATAATCGCGTAACCCTCCGGTATCGGCAGGATAACGACTTCCCCACGTGGTTATTTGCACACGTGCATTCCACTCATACAAATTTTTTTCGGCTTCGGTATTGCCTAAGCTGCGAGCCTGTTCTATCCATGTACCGACACGAAATTCTCTGCGCGTGCCGAGCAAAGAATCCTGCATAAGCAACAAATCAAGAAACTTTTTCGAATCCGCAGCAAAGCTTTTCTTATCAAAACTCTTAAAATCGGCCACTGTAAGGTTATACACTATACGTGCACGATCGGCTATTGCCTGACGGGTTATATCCACCAAATCATATTCGAAATTATTATTGCCCCTGTACTTATCGGCTACACTCAACATGAGTCGCGCGGCTTCTTCAGTGGAAGTAGGATCATAATAATTAGCCATTTTCGACCAACTCGACGATTGAAAACTTTCAAGAGAAGGACGGCTACAAAATATAGATTCATGAGTTCCTTGCTGGTTATTGCTAGGTGGACAATTGTATATACCATCCGCAAGTATATCCCAAGCATGTTCTACCGTGGTGTCTTTTGTTCCGTAACGTGCCTGCAAATAACCGTTCAACCATTCTTTCTTGTTAAACTTCTCAGAACGCCAAGGCAATTCGGTCATCAGTTCGAACATCATCGGATTGTTTTCAATACCTTCCATCGTAAGACCTATGCCTTTCAGATGAGAGGCTAAAGGATTATTCTTTGTCTGATAAAAATTATTCAACAGCTCATCCATGCGCCCATGCAATCCCATACGTGCTCCGAAATTAAGCAGCATACTGAACAACCAGTCATGTTTGCCATAACCGCCGTCACGATACCATATCGAGGGTTTCATTCCCCACATCGGGCGACACTCACTGAATAAATCGACAATCAACAAATCACCACTCTTCAAATTCTTAATCATATCTTCGCGCGGATTCTCAGTCCACCCCTGAACAACCCACACGGCTTTAGGATTAACGCGCTTCATTGCATTCATAACCGCTTGACCGGCGGCATTCAAGTCAACACTACCTATATTCTCCGTTTCATGAAAAGGATCCATGGAATAATAGTTTGCTTTGCCAAACAACGCTGTTTGCTCTTTATAGTATAAAGCTGCTATATCTTTAAATCTTTTATCTGTCGGTAGCAAGAAAGCCGGACGCGTATATCCGTTCCACGGCTTAGGTTCGGCAATATTCAATCCCAATTTTTTATCAGCATCATGTGGAACCATTCCCGAATATCCCGGAAATACCGGTTCAATTCCGAATTCGTGCATGCGGTTTATTATTTTCTTTTCAAGGACCTCGCGTTGTTTATACCATGAATCAGGGTTAGGACCTCCCCACCCTTCAAGATTATTCATCTCCCACCATGCAAGAAATGCAGGTCCGGCAATGAATTTATTTATTTCATCTTTATTGTAACCGAGTTTCTTCAACATGTTGTACCATACACATTCTTCACCGACGACGTCAAGCGGAAGATTGATGCCATGCAAGGCCATCCAGTCAATCTCACGTTCCCAACGTTTCCAATCCCAGAAAGCCATTGAATAAGAAAATGTGCAATAATTAAGGTAATATCGTAATCGTAAATCAGTTTCATGACGTTCTTTATGTTTTACACGCGGCAACACCGTAGGCAGTTTAGCTGTCATGCCGTTCCATGACAAATGTACGCCGGCATAATATTTCAAATACCAATCTATACCTGTAGCAACACTCACGTAATTATTGCCACGTATCAACGGTTTGTTGCCCTTTTGGTCAAGTTCGAAATAATCCTTATTACCATTCGGAACTACTTCAACCACAAATTTATGCGAAGCCCCTTTATCGATTCGCTCAAGCAAACCGCCAACAGGATTAGCATAAACCAAATTAGCAAACAAACAACTTAAAATAAAACAAAAGACTTTCCTCATTATCATCATAATATTTGACAAAGCAAATATAACGTATTGTTTATTGACATAAGGATGAAAAATAAAAATATATGGTTGAAAATCAAACAAAATCATATTATATTATAAAAACGAGAATGGGTTTCATTATAGAAATTATTATTAACTTTGCAGGAAAGGAGAGTTCATTATGGAAAATGATTTTCTTAATCTTATCGAAAGCCGCAGAAGCATACGCAAGTATCAAAGTAAGCAAATCAGTGATGAAGAGCTGGCAGCTGTTACCAAAGCCGGTACGTTCGCGCCGTCGGCAGAAGGTGCTCAAGAAGCATTCATCGTGGTAGTACAAAATAAGGAACTAAAAGATCAAATCAGACGTATGAATGCTGAAGTACGCGGATATAATTTTGATCCGTTTTATGGCGCACCGACTTACATTTTAGTATTTGCAATAGACGGAGGGAAAAATGCATTACAGGATGGATCCTGCGTATTGATGAACATGATGCTTGAAGCACATGCTATAGGATTAAGTTCATGTTGGATTAATCGCGAGGTTGAAATGTTTGCAACCGAAGAAGGCAAACAGCTAATGAAAAAATTCGACTTGCCGGATGGACTGATGGGAGTTGGAGCATTAGTAATAGGTTACGCGGACGGTGACACATCAAAGCATAAACCACAACCCCGAAAGAAAGATTACGTGAAGATTTTCAAATAAAGAGAAGATATAAAAACCATACCGGCTTCGTAATATTTTATTTTGTTAAGCCGGCTTCGTAATCCTGCTTGTATTTATCTATTAATTTATTGCCTTTATCCGTGGCAATACCTCTCAAAAATGTAAAAGCCAAAACTTCAAAGACTTTTTCAGTAGGATACTTTTGAATTATAACTTTCATGGCTTCCAATTGCGCATCAAGAAACTCATTAACGATATTATAATTTATACCATCAAGAAACAATCCTTGTTCAACACCTTTCATTAAGAAAGACACCACGTCTGCCCGAGCTTGCAATTTATTCTTTTCATGCATTTTGGCAACCTGAGGATAACGGTTTAAATCATTAAAATAGTCTTTGCTGGTTGTACTTACAGATTGCAATATCCAATAATAAACTCGTAAAATAGTTTCCAAAACATTTTGTGATGTTTCATATATTTGCCTAAAATTCTTATTTTTCTCTTCTTGCATATAATCCAAAACTTCCATCACCAAAGTTTCTTTATCCGGAAATTCTTCATATAATGTCCGCTTTGATATCGTCAAATCGGCGGCAATACTATCCATAGTCATCACTTTGATGCCATTTGCCTTAAAAAGACGCTTGGCCTCTTGAATAATACGTTCATGTAAATCCTTACGTGAAGTCGACTTGCAATTTCTTAATTTCTCTGCCATAAGCCTCTAAAATCATTCATATCCACAAAGATACGAAAAAACTATATAAATAATAATAGTTTATTGGTTTTGTTCTTTTATCTCCCAATCGTATCTCGGAATAATCGGTAAATCATCTATGTGTCTTTTAACATCGGAAATAATTGATATATCATCAATACTTGACATGCGCTGACGAACCAACAAAGAAGCCGAATAGCGAGCAGACCTCAAATAAGAGAGCGCCATGGAATATTCCACATCACAGCCTTGGCTATTTGAGCGTATCTCGTTTACAAATAAGGCATTACGACTTATTAGTTCCATAGTATCAAAAGGTAATAATGTGTACACCAACCACGCTTTTTGATCTATCTTGCCATCTCCTGACTTTGTCGTTTGAATGGTTTCTACCATACTTACCTCCTTTTTTACATTGCCGATAAATTCTTCTATAAGATTAAGCTGCAACTTAGCATACTTGGATTCGGCATTCACACAATGTATAATTAGTTTTGAAGCAAGGCAAGCATTGAGGGCAACAGGCACTAAACCAGTGTCCTCAATATTATATTGCTTTATGATTTCATTTATCAGTTCTTCAATTTTCATTACTTGCATCTATTGAAAACTGGCGATAATTATTTGAATATCCGTTACGATCATGAATTTCTATACGAAAAGTAGTAAAAGTATTGTGAATGGTTTTAGGTGCTCTCAAAACAACGTCATACATAACGACTTCGCCTTGCATAAGCATCTTCACCATAGGCGGAACTGATATTGCCAAATCTTTTTCTCCGTCAACTATTGTAACCACAGGCCTAACTGCGTATGCCGTAACATTCCCTGAATTGTAGACGTCAAATATCAAATGACATGTTTCGCCCTTGTTTATAATTTTGTTTCTGTTCTGATCTACGAACCTAATGTTACGCACATCTAAATTCGTATCGCTCACACGGTCACGATAGTCAGAAGCTACTCCTTTATTATCTTGATTCGTATTAATGCTCTGATTAGTGTTTGGATACTGATTAATGTTCTGATTCTGGCAGGCAATGGTATTCTGACCGATAGTATTATCCTGATTTACAATAGGCTGTGAATTATTAGCATAGTCATTTTCAATATATTGGTCATTGTGAGGCTTTGTAGCTTCATTAGCGACAACTGCTCCGGTAACAGACCCCACCATCGCTCCCAAAGCATAACCATTCCAATGATTCATGTTATTGCCAATAACACTTCCAACGGTAGCACCGATAATTGAACCGACCTGAATTGCGCCAGGATCTCCTCCTCGTAAAAAGCCATCGGCACATGAAGCAAAAAGCAGTGAGGACATAGCTAAGGAAATTAAAACTTTTTTCATACTACAAAATGTTTTATTGAACACTGCAAATATAATTAGAGTTTTGATTAATGTTATTTGCTATAAACAATATTAAAGATAATTAGTAAATAAATAAGGCTGTCAATGCTTTGATTATGACAGCCTTACATAAGCTTATGTAAATTAAATTTTATTCAGCTTTCGATTCTTCAGGAGCTTGTTCTGTTGAATTTTTTGCTTGTTCAGCCGGAGCTTCTTTTGCAGGTTCAGCTTCTTCTGTAGCTGGCTTTTCAGCAACTTCTGCAGGTTTCTCGGCAGCTTTAGTAGCAACTTCTTCAACAACTTGTGCGTCTTCAGCTTCTACTGCGTTTTCAGCTTTAGCAGAAGATTTTCTTGAACGACGTGTATGAGTATCCTTCTTTGCAACTTTATCTTTGCTCATGTTGTCATCATAATCAACAAGTTCAATGAAGCACATATCCGCATTATCACCCAAACGTTTACCTGTCTTGATGATACGCGTATAACCACCTGGGCGCTCAGCTATCTTAACAGAAATTTCCTTGAAAAGTTCCGTAACGGCAAATTTATCTTTTAAATTGCTAAAAACAACACGACGCGAATTTGTCGTATCATCCTTAGACTTTGTAATCAGAGGCTCAACAAATTTCCTCAACGCCTTAGCCTTAGCTACAGTAGTAGTAATTCTTTTGTGCTTTATCAGAGAGCAAGCCATGTTTGACAACATAGCACCTCTGTGTGAAGCAGTACGGCCGAGGTGATTAAATTTTCTAATATGTCTCATTTTATTATTATTCTTTATCTAATTTATATTTTGAAATATCAGTTCCAAACGATAGATTTAGACCGGCGAGCAAATCATCAAGCTCAGTAAGCGACTTCTTACCAAAGTTTCTGAACTTAAGAAGATCAGTTTTATTATATTGAACTAAATCTCCAAGAGTCTCGACATCCGCTGCTTTCAAACAATTAAGAGCGCGAACGGAAAGATCCATATCAACAAGTTTGGTCTTCAGCAACTGACGCATATGTAATACTTCCTCATCAAATTCTTCATTACCGTCCATTTCTGAATTTTCAAGAGTAATCTTTTCATCAGAGAACAACATGAAATGATAAATCAGAATTTTAGCAGCTTCCTTTAATGCTTCTTTCGGATGAATAGAGCCATCAGTGGTGATTTCAATAACTAATTTCTCATAGTCAGTCTTTTGTTCAACACGATAATTCTCAACCGAATATTTGACATTACGAATTGGAGTATAAATTGAATCAATAGGGATTACGTTAACATCGGTGCAAAATTCACGGTTCTCATCAGCCGGGACATAACCTCTGCCCTTGTTAATCGAAATATCTATTTGCATCGTAGCTTTTGAGTCTAAATGGCAAATAACTAATTCAGGATTTAACACTTCAAATCCAGTCAAATACTTACCAATATCGCCGGCTTTGAATTCTTCGGAATTTTCAACCGTTATAGATACTTTTTCACTTTCAAATTCCTCAACAATTTGTTTAAAACGAACTTGCTTGAGGTTTAAAATAATGTTAGTAACGTCTTCCTTAACACCGGGAACGGTAGCGAACTCATGTTGTACGCCTTCAATTCTAATGGTATTAATTGCATATCCCTCAAGTGACGAGAGCAAAATACGGCGAAGAGCATTGCCAATGGTTATACCGAAACCTGGCTCAAGCGGACGAAATTCGAACTTGCCGAACTTGGCGTCAGCTTCCAACATTAATACTTTATCGGGTTTTTGAAATGCTAATATAGCCATGTAATTAATTAATTAATTTTTAGAATACAACTCAACAATAAGATGCTCCTTAATGTTCTCTGGAATATCTGTTCTGTCCGGAATATGCAAATATTTACCTGATTTGGAATTTTCATCCCACTCCAACCAAGGATACTTGCTATGATTAAAGCCAGCTAAAGAATTAGCAATAACCTCTAATGATTTATCTTTTTCACGAACAGCTATTATTTGACCTGGAGCAACTGAGAAAGAAGGAATATTCACGATGGTACCATTAACTGTTATATGTTTATGGCTCACCAGTTGACGAGCTGCTGCACGAGTAGGAGCTATACCTAAACGGAAAACCACATTATCAAGGCGGCTCTCGAGCAATTGAATCAATACCTCACCGGTAATTCCTTTTGTACTTTCAGCCTTCTCAAATAAATTGCGGAACTGTTTTTCTAAAACTCCATAAGTATACTTAGCTTTCTGCTTTTCAGCAAGCATAACGCCATACTCAGAAGTTTTTCTTCTTCTTGAATTTCCATGTTGACCCGGAGCATAGCTTTTCTTTGATAACACCTTATCCGGACCAAAGATTCCTTCACCGAATCTACGGGCAATTCTTGATTTTGGACCTATATATCTAGCCATTATATAATGATTTTATTAATTGCACTTTGTTTGTTGCGATTATCATCCATATTATGATAAATTGCATGTAATCACAATAATATACAAAATGTTGTTCTTATTAATTAAACTCTACGTCTTTTTGGTGGACGACAACCGTTATGCGGTAGTGGAGTTACGTCAACAATTTCAGTAACTTCTATACCAGCACCATGTATTGTTCGAATTGCAGACTCGCGACCGTTGCCAGGACCAGATACATAAGCCTTAACTTTTCTCAAGCCAAGATCATATGCTACCTTAGCGCAATCCTGTGCTGCCATTTGAGCTGCATAAGGTGTATTCTTTTTTGAGCCCTTAAAACCCATCTTACCTGCTGAAGACCATGAAATTACCTGACCTTCAGTATTCGTCAAAGAAATGATGATGTTATTAAAAGATGAGTGAACATGTAATTGCCCATTAGCATCAACTCTTACATTCTTTTTCTTTACTGCGACTGTTTTTTTTGCCATATCAACTACTATTTAGTAACTTTCTTCTTGTTTGCGACCGTCTTCTTCTTTCCTTTACGCGTACGAGCATTGTTTTTTGTACTCTGTCCACGTACAGGTAAACCTAAACGATGGCGTATGCCACGATAGCAACCAATATCAATTAATCTTTTAATATTTAATTGAACTTCTGAACGAAGATCACCTTCAACTTTATACTCAGAAGCAATAACCTGACGTATTTTAGCTGCTTGATCATCTGACCAATCCTTGACTTTAATGTCCTTATCTACTCCAGCCTTAGATAATATCTTTACTGAACTGTTACGCCCTATACCAAAGATATAGGTCAATGCTACCTCTCCTCTTTTATTCTGAGGCAAATCTACACCTACTATTCTTATAGCCATATACTTAATTATTTTTCTTACAAAAATAAAAAATTATCATCCTTGACGTTCTTTGAACTTAGGATTTTTCTTATTAATTACATACAAACGACCCTTGCGTCTTACTATTTTACATTCAGGGGTGCGTTTCTTAACTGATGCTTTTACTTTCATATCTCTTATTATTTATATCTAAATACAATTCTTCCTTTTGATAAATCATAAGGAGACATTTCAACACGTACCTTATCACCAGGCAAAATCTTTATGTAATGCATGCGCATCTTGCCTGAGATATGAGCCGTTATTTCATGACCATTTTCTAACTCAACGTGAAACATTGCATTAGATAATGCTTCAACGATTACTCCGTCTTGTTCGATTGCCGACTGTTTCACCATAAATTATACTGCGTTACTTTCTAATACTTTTTCAATAAACTCAAAAGATGATAATATATCTACTCCCTCTTTTCTTATAGCAATTGTATGCTCATAATAAGTAGCAAAGCCTCCATCAATCATGGAAATAGACCAGCCATCATTTCCTTTGCATATTTGCCTTGAATGCTGCGCAATCATTGGTTCTATCGTTATACACATGCCATTCTTCAACATCTCTCCCTCTCCTTTTTTACCATAATTAGGGACATTCGGACTCTCATATATATCTTTACCTATACCATGACCGACTAATTCTCTAATCACTTCAAAACCATTACCTTCAACTTCTTTTTGAATAGCATAACTTATATCTCCGATATGATGACCAATTACTGCCTGTTGTATTCCGGAATAAAGACTCATTTTAGCGACTTGCAACATTTTCTTGATTTCGGGTTTAACTTCACCAACACAAAAGGTGTAGCAAGATTCTCCGCCAAAGCCTTTAAATAAAACACCACATTCAATAGATACTATATCACCATCTTGCAAGTACCTGTCACCTGGTACACCATGTACAACCACTTCATTAACCGATGTGCATATAGATCCCGAAAAAGATGTTACATAATAATTGGGGAAAGTTTGAAAAGCCGGAACGCCACCATTGTCTCTAATATATTCATCTGCAATATTATTCAACTGTTTTGTTGTAGTTCCGGGTTTAACTTCTTTAGCAAGTTCACCGAGTGTTTTTGCGACCAGTAAATTTGCTCCCCTCAGCATTTCTATTTCATCATCCGTTTTAAGAATAATCATCTCACAAGAAATCAGGCAGTAACGCCGTTTCGTCCTTTAATTCTTCCCGATTTCAACAACCCGTCATAGTGTCTCATCAACAGATAGCTCTCTACTTGTTGCAAAGTATCAAGAACTACACCGACAATGATCAATAATGATGTTCCACCAAAGAATTGAGCAAATTCTTGTTTTACGCCAAAAACACCAGCAAACGCCGGCATAATGGCTACAGCCGCCAAGAACAAAGATCCTGGGAAAGTAATCTTTGACATAATATCATCAATATACTCAGCAGTAGGTTTGCCAGGTTTTATTCCGGGAATAAAACCATTATTCCGTTTCATATCCTCAGCCATCTGATTAGGGTTAATCGTCACAGCCGTATAAAAATACGTAAAGAAGATTATCAAAACAGCAAAAATGAAGTTATACCAAAAACTCGTAGGTGAAGTCAATGCGCGGGCAATACCTGTAGCATCAGCCACGTTTGAATAACCTACTATAGCTAAAGGAATAAACATTAAAGCTTGTGCAAATATAATAGGCATTACATTTGCTGCGTATATTTTCAATGGAATATATTGACGAGCTCCGCCATATTGTTTTGTACCGACAACCTGTTTTGCATATTGAACAGGAACTTTACGAGTACCTTCAACCAACAAAATAGCTGCAGCGATGACCAACAACATGAATACTATTTCTATTAAGAAACTAACTAATCCTCCGGCTTTCTCAGACATACGGGAAATAACCTCTTGACCCAATGCAACAGGGAAACGAGCAATAATTCCCACTAAGATAATGAATGATATACCATTTCCAATGCCTTTATCTGTAATTCTTTCTCCCAACCAAAGAACGAACATACTACCGGCTGCCAAAATAATGGTAGAGGTAATCATAAAAAATGTCCAATTTAATGATGAGTTAAAAGACATACCTGCTTGCATTTTCAAATTAATCAAGTAAGAAGGAGCCTGAAATACTAAAATAAAAATCGTCAGATAACGTGTATACTGATTCATTTTTCTAGTACCACTCTCACCCTCACGTTGTAATTTTTGGAAATAAGGTACTGCAATGCCAAGTAACTGAATTACAATGGAAGCAGAAATATAAGGCATAATACCCAAAGCAAAAATTGATGCATGTGAGAATGCACCTCCCGAGAACATATTCAACAAGGATAATAAACCTTGGCTTGTCTGTTTTTGAAGATTAGCCAACATGTTAGGATCAATGCCGGGTAACACAATAAATGAGCCAAATCTGTACACCGCAACGAATAAAGTGGTAATGAGGATCCTTTTTCTCAGATCCTCAACCTTCCATATATTCTTTAATGCTTCAATTACTTTTCTCATATCTTAATTAGAGTTTTATGGCATTACCACCGGCAGCTTCAATTGCACTAATCGCAGTTTTAGAAAAAGCGTTTGCTTCAATATCCAATTTGTTTTTCAAACTGCCATTACCTAAGATTTTCACTAATTCTTTTGAAGATACAAAACCAGCCTTTACAAAATCTTGAATACCAATTTTTGTCAAGTTGTTTTTCTCGGCTAAACTTTGTATTGCATCCAAATTAACTACTCTATATTCTATACGATTAATATTTTTGAAACCGAACTTAGGCACACGTCTTTGCAGAGGCATCTGACCTCCTTCGAAACCGACTTTCTGATGATAACCGGATCTTTGCTTTGCACCTTTATGACCTCTTGTTGATGTTCCACCCATTCCAGAACCCTGTCCTCGACCGATTCTTCTTCTTGAATGTGTAGAACCAGCAGCTGGTTTTAAATTACTTAAGTCCATATCTTATTATTTTACTTATTCAACAATAATTAATCAACAACTTTTACCAAATGAGAAACTTTATTTACTTCACCCATAACAGAAGGTGTAGCTTCAAGTTCAACTACTTGATTAAGTTTGTGAAGTCCTAATGAATCCAAAGTTCTTTTCTGATCCTTTGGAGATCCAATTCTACTTTTTATCTGTTTAATCTTGACCGTTGACATAATATATACCTTTCTTTATCCTCTAAAAACTTTTTCCATACTAATTCCACGGTTCTGAGCAACAGTTCTTGCATCTCTCATTTCACTTAAAGCCTTTATAGTTGCCTTAACCAAATTATGAGGGTTCGAAGAACCTTTAGCCTTTGCCAACACGTCAGTAATACCAACACTCTCCAATACGGCACGCATAGCACCGCCGGCTACCACACCGGTACCTTGTGATGCAGGTTTGATAAATACCTCTGCACCGCTGAATGTAGCTGTTTGTTCATGAGGAACTGTGCCTTTTAGTACAGGTACACGAATAAGATTCTTTTTAGCAGACTCAACGCCTTTAGCAATAGCAGCTGTTACTTCACCGGCCTTACCTAAGCCCCAACCAACTACGCCGTCTTCATTTCCTACAACTACAAGAGCAGAGAACGTCATGTTTCTACCTCCTTTAGTTACTTTGGTAACGCGATTAATAGCAACTAATCTATCTTTTAATTCAATATCGCTCGATATTCTTACTTTATTTGGCATATTCATTAAAAATTAAGTCCACCCTTACGAGCAGCGTCAGCCACTTCTTTAATTCTTCCATGATAGAGATAACCATTACGATCAAAAATCACGGAAACAATTCCTGCTTCCTTAGCTTTCTCAGCAATAAGTTGTCCGACTTTCTCAGATTTTTCCTTCTTAGAGATCTCTCCCAGCTTCAAAGATGAAGCAGAAGCTAATGTCTTTTTAGCCTGATCATCAATTATTTGTGCGTATATTTGTTTATTACTTCTAAATACACTCATACGAGGACGTCCGGCAGTACCGGATATTTTATTACGTACTCTATATTTTATCTTCGTTCTTCTTTCTGTTTTTGTTATCATGATAATACAAATTTTTCAAAATTACTTAGCCGTTGCTGACTTACCAGATTTTCTACGAATTTCCTCACCAACAAACTTAACACCCTTACCTTTATACGGTTCAGGCATACGAAAAGAACGCAGCTTTGCACAAATATGTCCAAGTAACTGTTTGTCACAACTTTCCAATGTAATAAGAGGGTTTTTATTTCTCTCAGACTTGGTAGTCACTTTTACCTCATCAGGCAATTCAATAAAAATATTATGTGTATATCCTAAAGCCAATTCAACAATATTACCTTTATTCGATGCACGATATCCTACGCCGACAAGTTCAAGTTCTTTAGTATAGCCTTTAGAAACTCCAACGACCATATTATTTATTAATGCTCTATATAAACCGTGATATGCTTTTGTTTGCTTTTCTTCATTACTTCGGGAAAGAGCAACTTTGCCACCAGATATTTCAACGGTTATAGAAGGATCGACACTTTGTACCAAATTGCCTTTTGGGCCGGTAACTGTTACGATATTATTCTTGCAAACGACTGTAACGCCTGCCGGAACTTCTATTGGTAAATTTCCTATTCTAGACATAACTTAATCCTCCACTCATTAATAAACGTAACATAACACCTCACCGCCAACCTTAAGGTCTGCAGCTTCCTTATTGGTCATAACACCTTTAGAAGTAGATATTATAGCTATACCTAAACCATTGATTACTCTCGGCATTTTCTTATAACCTGTATACTGACGCATACCCGGAGAAGATATTCTTATTAACTTTTTGATCGCGCTTGATTTACTAACCGGATCAAATTTCAAGGCAACCTTTATAGTACCTTGTGGACCATCTTCTACAAACTTATAATTAAGAATGTATCCCTTCTCAAAAAGGATTTTAGTAATTTCCTTTTTAAGATTTGAGGCTGGAATTTCTACCACGCGATGTTTAGCACATATCGCATTTCTCAGTCTCGTCAAATAATCTGCTATTGGATCTGTCATATAATTAAATTAAATTAATCAGGTCTCACCTGATAATATTTAAACAATAATTTACCAGCTTGCTTTCTTAACACCCGGGATTAAACCGTTAGATGCCATTTCACGAAATTGAATTCTTGAAAGGCCGAACTGACGAATATATCCTTTTGGACGTCCGGTAATTTTACAACGATTGTGTAAACGTACTGGTGAAGCATTTTTTGGAATAGCTTGGAGAGCTTCATAATCGCCTGCTTTCTTCAAGGCGGCACGTTTAGCAGCATATTTAGCTACCAACTTTTCTCTTTTCACTTCCCGCGCTTTCATTGATTCTTTTGCCATAATCTCAATTTTTATTAGCGTTTTTAAAAGGTAAACCGAACTCTTTCAGCAATGCATATCCTTCCTCATCAGTCTGAGCACTTGTAACGAAAGTGATATTCATTCCTGAGATTTTTGTTACACCATCAATATTAATCTCCGGGAAAATTATTTGTTCGTTTATACCCATCGTATAATTACCTCTTCCATCAAATTTGTTTGGAATGCCTTTGAAGTCACGGATACGGGGTAGGGCAACGCGAATCAATCTCTCTAAAAATTCATACATTCTTTCTCTACGCAATGTTACCATTACACCGATAGGCATTTGCTTACGCAACTTGAAGTTGGCTATATCCTTACGAGAAACGGTAGCTACAGCCTTTTGACCGGTTATAGTACTTAACTCATTGATAGCTACGTCAATTATTTTTTTGTCGGCAACAGCAATTCCCAAACCTTCATTGATAACAATCTTCTTCAGAACGGGAATTTGCATTGTAGACGAATATTGAAATTTTTCTTTCAATGCCGGTGCTATACGCTCCGTATATTCTTTCTTAAGATTTGCTGTATTACTCATTATTTAATCTCCTCTCCTGATTTAACTGCAAAACGTACAGTAACACCCTCAGCATTTTTTCTTCTTCCAATACGTGTCGGCTTACCGGTTTTAGGATCCAAAGGGTTCAAATTCGAAATATGAATTGAAGCTTCTTTTTTGATTAAGCCCCCTTGAGGTTGCTTGGCACTTGGTTTAGTGCTTTTAGTAACTAAATTCACACCTTCGACAATAGCCCTTTGCTTGTCAACAAGTACTTCGAGTACACGTCCCGTTTTACCTCTGTCTTTGCCAGTATTAACGTAAACCGTATCACCCTTTTTAATATGTAATTTACTCATTACCTTAAACTATTTAACATTAAAGCACTTCCGGTGCCAATGAAACAACTTTCATATTAGTTGCGCGAATCTCTCTTGCTACAGGACCGAAAATACGGCTACCTCTAATTTCACCAGCACTGTTCAACAAAATGCAAGCGTTATCGTCAAACCTAATATAAGAACCGTCAGCACGACGTATTTCTTTCTTTGTTCTTACGATAAGAGCTTTTGAAACTGCGCCCTTTTTAATATCACTTGAAGGAATAACGCTCTTTACAGAGACAACAATTACATCCCCCACAGAAGCATAACGACGACCTGTTCCACCCAACACATGTATACATAGAACTTCACGTGCGCCGCTATTATCACAAACTGTAAGTCTTGATTCTGTCTGTATCATAATTACTTAGCTCTTTCAATTATTTCTACTAAACGCCATCTTTTGGTTTTACTCAAAGGACGGGTCTCCATAATCTTCACCGTATCACCAACATTAGACTCATTCTTCTCATCATGAGCATGGTATTTTTTTGTTTTACTTACAAATTTACCATATATGGGGTGTTTTTCCTTAAACTTTGCGATGACCGTAATAGTTTTGTCCATCTTGGTACTGATAACGACCCCAGTTCTTTCTTTTCTTAAATTTCTCTCTTCCATCCGACCAATCATTTATTATTTAATTGCCTTTGGCGTAATTCTGTTTTCATACGCGCAATTGTCCTGCGTAATTGTTTGATTTGAGCAGGGTTTTCCAAAGGAGAAATAGAATGATTTAAAATCATCTGATTATAATTCTTTTGTTCTGAAATCAACTTCTGAACAAGTTCCTCTGTCTTAATATCTCTTATTTCTGCAATACTCATAACTCTTAAGCATTAGGATTTTGTGCATCAAAATCACGTCTAACTACAAACTTAGTAATAACAGGAAGTTTCTGTGCAGCCAAACGAAGTGCCTCTTTAGCAACTTCAAAAGATACACCTTCTACTTCAAACAACATTCTTCCAGGGGTTACAGGAGCGACAAATCCTACAGGATCACCTTTCCCTTTACCCATACGTACATCAGCAGGTTTTTTGGTAATAGGTTTATCCGGGAATATTCTAATCCAGATTTGCCCTTGACGTTGCATATAACGGGTAACAGCTACACGCGCAGCTTCTATCTGGCGCGACGTAAGCCATTTCGTCTCCAACGATTTTATACCGAAAGTACCGAAAGCAAGCTGATTGCCTCTTTGAGCATTACCTTTTTGACGGCCTTTTTGCGGTCTTCTATATTTAGTCTTTTTGGGTTGTAACATAACTTTTAATTCAATTAGCGATTATTTCTTTTTCTCTTGAAGTTACGTCCCCCATTACCACCATTATTACCGCGATTGTTTTCTTTCTGAGTAAAATTAGGTGCTAATTCACGTTTTCCGTACACTTCACCACGACAAATCCACACTTTAATGCCTAACAAACCTACTTTTGTAAGTGCTTCCGTTTGGCAATAATCTATATCAGCACGAAAAGTATGCAACGGAGTACGACCTTCCTTATACATTTCAGAACGAGCCATTTCAGCACCATTCAAACGTCCGGAAATCTGAACTTTAATACCTTCAGCTCCCATTCTCATAGTGTTTGCAATAGCCATTTTAATAGCTCTACGATATGTAATTCTACCTTCAATCTGTCTTGCTATGTTGTTACCAACGATAACAGCATCAAGTTCGGGTCTTTTAACTTCAAAAATATTGATCTGAATATCTTTATCGGTAATCTTCTTCAATTCCTCTTTCAACTTATCAACCTCTTGACCAGCTTTGCCGATAATAATTCCAGGACGAGCTGTACATACAGTAATTGTGACTAACCTTAAAGTTCTTTCAATTACTACTCTTGATACACTAGCTTTAGCTAATCTAGCGTTCAAGTACTTGCGGATTTTTGTATCTTCAAGTAAAAAATCGCTGAAATTACGACCACCATACCAATTGGAATCCCAACCTCTAATGATTCCTAAACGGTTACTTATCGGATTAATTTTTTGTCCCATTTAATCAATTATTTTTGTCATCATTAGTATCCTTCGTTTCAACGAACAAAGTAACATGATTTGAACGTTTACGAATTCTATATCCACGACCTTGTGGAGCCGGTCTCATTCTCTTTAAAGTAGTACCGCAATCAACGAAGATTTTAGATACAAACAATTCCCCATCTTCCGCCTTGCGTTCATTTTTCTGTTCCCAATTAGCTATAGCAGAACGTAAGAGTTTCTCGATTTTACCAGAAGCTTGCTTTGAAGAAAATTTCAGTACGCCAAGTGCTTTGTTTACTTCCATTCCTCTCACCATATCAATCACATAGCGCATCTTTCGAGGAGATGATGGAACATTGTTTAACTTGGCAAAACTAACCGTTTTCAGGGCAGTTTTTCTTGCTTCAGCCGATTTATATTTTCTTGCTCCCATTATTTATTTACTTTTTATTACAATTTATTATTTCCTGTTACCTGAATGACCACGGAAAGTTCTTGTAGGAGCAAATTCACCTAACTTATGACCAACCATGTTTTCTGTTACATAGACAGGAATAAATTTATTTCCATTGTGAACTGCAATGGTGTGTCCCACAAAATCAGGGGAAATCATTGAAGCTCTAGCCCATGTCTTGATTACTTCCTTCTTGCCAGCTTCATTCATGCCAAGAACTTTGTTTTCAAGTTTTACATTTATATAAGGGCCTTTTTTTAATGAACGACTCATAATTATCTTTTTATCAGATTACTTTTTCCTTCTCTCTAATATATACTTCGAAGACTGCTTCTTTGGAGATCTAGTCTTCAAGCCCTTAGCATACAAACCGTTTCTAGAACGTGGATGTCCACCAGACTGACGTCCTTCACCACCACCCATTGGGTGATCAACAGGGTTCATAACAACACCACGGTTGTGAGGACGGTAGCCTAACCATCTTGAACGGCCAGCTTTACCGGAACTTTCCAACGCATGATCCGAATTGCCTACACTACCTATTGTAGCTTTACAAGTACACAGAATCTGTCTTAATTCACCTGAAGGCAATTTAATAACGCAGAAACGACCTTCGCGAGAAGTTAGCTGAGCGAAATTACCTGCAGAACGTACTAAAGCAGCACCTTGTCCGGGACGTAATTCAATATTATGAACAACAGTACCTACAGGTATATTCTGAAGAGGAAGTGTATTTCCAATTTCAGGAGCAGCTTTTTCACCTGACATTAATGTAGAGCCTACTTTCAACCCGTTGGGAGCAATAATATATCTCTTTTCACCATCGGCATAGAACAGCAAAGCGATACGAGCAGAACGATTAGGATCATACTCAATCGATTTTACTACAGCCGGAACACCGTCTTTTTCTCTCTTAAAATCTATTGCTCTATACTTTCTTTTG
>Ga0210129_1000034_pt1 | contig 36590 bp, 61 predicted proteins | sample WestPond_Cattail_2_FD_185582 | JGI IMG/M metagenome (GOLD analysis project Ga0210129, IMG submission 185582) | Wetland microbial communities from the San Francisco Bay, California, USA, that impact long-term carbon sequestration -... | ecosystem: Environmental > Aquatic > Marine > Wetlands ... | reverse complement strand
CCCTTCGCAGAGTATTGCATAAGTCGCCCCCGTCTAGGAGGCCCCTTGATTATCCTGCTTAACTCCTATCTATGTCATAAGTTAAGCCTTAATTTAATTTTATTGTTATTTTTTCCCAAATTATAGGGGCGTTTTAAATCAAAGTTAATTTGTTTTGTCATAATGTTTTACGCATAGTTTGGGGTCAAAAGGAGAAAATTTTGATGGAATTATATAGAGCAAAATATATATTAGACGTGTATTTGCTATTTTTGTTTTTTTCTTCCCTTAAGTGAAGTATGAATATAATATAAGAAAATACTATATTAATAAGTCTTTTTTTTTATTTCTCATAATAGTTAAAATTCAATATTTTAACCCCAAAATAGACGTAAATATAAGTTATATCTATATTTAGCAAAAAAATAAAAAATCATTATTTTTATTAAAAAATCCATATAAATATTATATTTAATATTATATTGACAAAAAGAAAATAAAGGGATATATTTTATATTAGAGGTGTAAAATGAATAATTTAAAAGATGATCTTATTGAAAAAATTGAAGAAATCAAAAAAAATTCTGAAAAAAATATTAGATTAAATCAGGAATTAATCGATTTATTGAACCAGACGGAAGTAAAAACGGAATATGATAAAAATCAAAGTCCTTTTTTCAAAGTAAAAGTAAATTCCATAATTGAATGGATTCATACTGATTTCAACAATTTTGGAAGAATTAAGCGTGGAAGGTTGTATGAATTATATATATCAAGGAAATTTTCATCCTATCCGCTTGGAAAACATGGATTTTACGACTTATTAAGAAAAAATGGAATAAGAGCGGTAAAATCAGCAGGAGAGGATTTTTATAATGATATATCTGAAATAATTGCTTGATATTTGGAGATTTTAGATGGAAAATGATAAAAACATAATTTATTTAAAAGATTTTGATATATTCCAGTTCAATGCTAGAACAATCTGGCAGGAAATGGAAATAGGAAGATATTTTTCAAGTTGGATTAAATATCAGATTGAAAGATTTGATTTAAAAGAAAATATTGATTTTATTATTGAAAATAATCGGGAAAATAAAGAAGCCGTCCCCATTGATGGGGACGGTGAAGGGATAGTTTCCCCCACCAATGGGGAAAACCCCCCTGAAAATATAGGAGGAAGGCCTGAAGTAAATTATTTTTTAACCTCTAAATCTGCTAAAAAAATAGTCATTTTATCTGTAGTACAAAGTGAGAAAAGAGATATTTTTATTGATCAGTTAATTGAAAATGATGATAAGTTGTCAAAATTTAAAGATCAAAAGATTTCACAACTTCAGCAAAAAAGTAAACTTTTGATTGAATCAAATGCTGATAAAGATAAACTGACCCTGTCAAAAGGTGTCGAACAATGGATATATCGAAATAAAGCCGGCGCAGGAATAATGGAAATTGATCAAAAAAACAGAAAATTAAAATGTTATTTGGACAGATTATTTTCTGAATATAGGCAGAATATGGAATGGTTTGTCAGGTGCGATATTGATTATTTTGAATATAAAATTCGTGATATGGGATTTGAAATTGAAGAAATTGAAAAGGAAGAAGAGCGATGTGATCCAAATTCTTCAGTATACGATAATAAGAAAATTTACATAAAAAAGATTATAAAAATAGTCCATGGGATTGAAATTGATATGAATCCAGTAAATGTATAAAAATAATAATATTTTATTAATTGTAAATTATTTGTAAATATTTGAAAATAATGTTGCAATATAGAAAAAAAGAACTATAATATATATAGATAGCAAAAAGAAATCGTTGATTTCTGACTATCAAAATAACATATGAGGGATTATATGAAGAGCTTATATAAATCAAGAAATTCATACAATGGAGAATTCGATTATTCCGATTCATGCGAAAGAGATTTTTTGGGCGGCGGATATTACAAAATAAAATTAACAAGAAGAAATTTAATTGAAGCTATTTTGACAACTCAAGACGAAAATTTCTACAGCATCACAGACTTAAGAAAAAAAACAAAACAAGAATTAGTTGAAATATTTTTTTAATAAAGTTTATAGATTGAAGCGAAATAATTAGCAATAGTTATTTCGCATATAATCCGGCTGCCCGATCCTCCCCTGGATAAAAATCGGGCAGTTTTTTGAAAAGGAAATTAAATGATTATTGCAGCTAAAAGCGATATTATTGCTAACAACATTGAAACAGCTTTAAGACATATTTGTGAACATAAAATGCTTATGAATATGAATATGAATATGAATATGAATATGAATATGAATGGCAATGATAATGTTGAAAACAATCGTATACTTGACGAACAGATTGAGCTGTTTCGTCATTTGTACGAAGTGTTCAAAAAATAGATCGGAGGGGGATGAAACCCCATACCCTGTGGGAACTCCGATCTTTCTTAATAAGGAGTGATAAGATGAATATTAACTGGGATGAAATTAAAGAAAAATATCCGAAAGGATTTAATAAATTATAAGGAGTAAAAGATGGAAAAGATTAAAACTATTAACAATGAGTTTTTGAAGAACTTGACAGAAGGATGTAAGGGATTAAAAGAAGTTATCGTTGCATTCGACGAACAGAACAAAAAGTTACAAGAAAAGATTAATAAATTTCAACTGTAATTTATTCCGGTCACTATGAGGGGTAGTGACCATTTAAAAAGGATGATAAAAATGATATTACAGGAATATGAAACGAAATTAAATATTATAAACGAAAATTATTATAAAGAACAAAACGCATTAAAAATAAATTTTGCAAAAGAAAATGATCCATATAAAATAGGTGATATTATTCAGGATCATATTGGAAAAATAAAAATAACAAGTAAAAAAGTAGTTTTTACCCCTTCTCATGATTTTCCTAGTTGTATATTGTATCAAGGCGAGAATTTAACAAAATTAGGAAATATTAATAAAAGGGAACCAATTAGATTAATATATCAATTTAACATCAAAAAGGATTATTAAATGAATAATGATAAAATTATAGCCAGAAAGAGAAAATTAGAAATATGTGACAAAATCAGAGAAAAATATAATGTTATTTTTGATGATGATGTTATTAAAAAATATAGTGAATTATTGGCTTATGTTCAGCGATTTGATTATTATGCTGGCGATCTTGAAATATTGGAATTTTTGAATAATAAAATATAAGGAAAAAATGTTATGACAGACGCCATTTGGAATTTATTTCACGACATGAATAAGAATAAAATGATAAAAACTTATTCCGAGATTTACGATTTTGAACTGAAGTTAAAAAATGTTCATTATGCAAAAATGATGGGTATTAAAATACCGGACAATTATTTACCAATATATCACGAAAAAAGGAGTTGAAGTTATGAGTATGAATCAATGGGGGTTGATATGAAAATATGGAAATTAAATATAAAACCATTTTTTAGATGGTATGATATTTGGATTGGTTTTTTTTGGGATAAAGAAAAGAAAATATTGTATTTTCTTCCTATTCCAATGTTTGGAATTATGATATCGAAAAATATTTAAGGTTATGCCATTGAGTAGCCAAAAACCAAAAGGAGTTGAGTATGATTTGTGAAATATACGGTTGTAATTGCAATTTAGGATTATTTTCTCCTGCGGATTGCATTGGATGTGATTATAATCCAGAGGAACTTGATGATGAGAATGATAACGATGAAGAAATTGATTAATTAAAGGAGTTGAAGATGAAATTTATATTCTCCCCAGTTAAAAAATGTCCATTATGTCATCATAAAATGAATACTTTTTTAATTGAAAAAAATATAGAATGGATATATCAATGTAATTATTGTCATCAATATATGTTTCATTATAGCTATGATATTGTTTATTTGAAGATTTATAGGTATAATTTAACTATCAAAAAAAGTTCAGTAAAAGGCAATAAAAAATTTAAAGTTGTTACAAGACATAAAAAAAGGTTTGATTTATTTGTGATTGGTGATATAATAAGAGAAATGCAGACAAAAAGGACAAAAAATTGACTGATCAGGAATGGGAAGAAATTTTAAAGGATTTTGATAGATTTGAAAAAAACTTTGAATGGACAATTTGAGGTTATTATTATGGATGATGAAATCGATAAGCGAAGAGATGAAGAATATAGAAAAACTCAAGAGAATATTATAATAAATTTCCATCGACAAATAAATGAAAAATTGGAGTCGGGAAATGCTGAAGATTTATTAAAATTGATAATGTCTTTTGAAATGTATGTAAATTTGAAAGCAAGGATATAAAATGAAAGTGAAATCAGAAATAAAAGATAAACAGATACGGATCCGGACCACTGAAGAAACAAGGCAGATTTGTAAAAAATGGCCTGAAATTCATAATAATATGTCTGATTTTATAAATAGTGCTATTATAAATTATGATGAATATTTGACAAAAAGGTTTAAAAAATGAAAAAGTATATAATTTTTTTATATTTATTTTTAAGTTTAAATTTATTTGCAGGAGTTATTGTTAATAATGATTATATAATTCAAAAAATAAAATATTATGCTGAAATGGGTCAAATTGACCCATATTTATTGCAGGCAATAGTAAAAAATGAATCAAATTATGACCGATTTGCTCAAAGTAAAAATATTTCATGTAAAGGCCGGTCACTAGGATTATGTCAGCTGAATGAGATTTATTATCCATCCTGGAAAGAATCTGATTTTTTTGATATTGATAAAAATCTATATGCTGGATGCAAAGTAATAAAAGAATGTTTAAAATTATCAAATGGAAACATTAGACTTGCATTGATTTATTATAATTTTGGTTATGGGAATGTAAATTATAAAAAATTGCCAGTTCCAGAGAGTACAAAAAGATATTGCAATAAAATAATAATAATGGTAAAACAATTGAGGGAATAATTTTATTATAAAAATCAGCTAAAATCGGACTTTTTGTCTTAATCCGGTAGAGTATAGTTTAGTAGCTGATTCTATCACTCGATGGGTTAAGACTGAAAGTCTTTTTTATTTTTATGGAGGGAATTATGCATGAATTGATTAAGATTGAAAACAAAAACGGAATTGAAACTTGTAATTCAAGAGATTTGCATAATTTTCTTGAAATTCGAACACGCCATAATGATTGGATTCTTAACCGTATTGTAAAATATGACTTTAAGCAAGATATTGATTATATTTTGCTTACTGAAAAATTAGTAACCGGAAATAATGCAGATTGTAAAATGTATTATATTTCTATTGAAATGGCAAAAGAATTATCAATGGTTGAGAATAATGAAAAAGGCAAACAAGCTAGAAAATATTTTATTGAATGTGAAAACAAATTAAAAATAAATAACAAAATTGAAAATATGTTTATTGAGTTTATGAAACAACAAACTGAAACAAATAAAATTTTGCTTTCATTAATTCAAAACAATCAGCCAAAACAAATTGAAATAAAGCAGGATTATTATTCTTTACTTGGATATATGAATTTAAAAAATATAGACGAAGCAAGATTTTCAGAAATGATCTGCTATGGAAAAGAAGCAAGTCGTATTTCAAGATCAATGGGAAAAGAAATCAGGAAAATACCAGATGAAAGATTTGGAACTGTAAATAGTTATCACGTCGAAGTTTTAAAATTATTGTTTGAAATTTGATTTAATGAGGATTTATGGATAATAGCAATAAAATTATTTTACATTTATGTGCAGATATTGGAAGTGATTCAAAGCCGTATAGGGATAATGGGTATAATGTTCGATGTATCGGGAAAAATATTGGAGTTGAAAACTATCATCCTCCAAAAAATGTATATGGAATAATTGCAAATCCTCCATGCACAATGTTTTCATTTGCTAGAACGAATGCAAAAAAGAAAAGAGATCTACAGGAAGGAATGTTTTTGGTTAAAGAATGTTTGCGTATAATATGGGAATGCCAATACGAAATTATATCAGATCAACAACGGAAAAGCCCTTTAAAATTTTGGTGTATAGAAAATCCCATGAAAGGAAGCCTAAACTGGTTTTTAGGACGGCCAGTTTTAATTTTCCAGCCATACGAATATGGCGATGATTATCAAAAAATGACTGCGTTATGGGGATGTTTTAATATTCCGGAAAAAAAACCTGTTAAAATATCACAAGAAAATTATATAAAAGCGCAAACAAACAACCTATTGTATCAACGATACAAAAAATTTGATTCTCTCTTAACAAAAGAAATACATCCTGATTATTATGGAAAATTAACAAGACAAGAACGGCGATCAATATGTTCAGAAAAATTTGCTCAAGCATTTTACGAAGTTAATAAATAAAGGTTCTATATATGGATTTTAAAAAATATAAGCCAAGATTACAGGAATATCTTCATTCAAAAGGATTTGATAATTTTGATATGAATATTTCCTGTCCTTTTCATAAAGATTCTAATCCTTCCATGAAAGTATACGAGGATAACGCAAAATGTTTTTCAGGCTGCGGTTTGAAAGACATTTACGATTTTATCGGATTATTTGAAAATTTTTCTAAAAAAGCAGATCAATTTATATTTGCTCAGAAATATTTCGGTGATACATCTGAAATTTATATAAAAAAAGAATCATTTAAAATTGATAAAAAATCTTTTGATATTCTAATAAAATATATCCGTGAATTACTTGAAAAAGAACCTGATTATTTAAATTATTTTGCAAAAAAACGAGGATACGGCTCTGATTTTGCAAATAATTTTGGATTTTGGCCTGGATATGAAATTGCTGAAAAAGCACTTGGAAAAGAAACTCTTGAAAAAGCGGGAATTCCCGTTCCAGACGAAAATAAGAAATATTCATCATGGCACAGATCCGGGGTTGTTTGTCGATTTGAACACGGATTAAAATTGATGTATATCCGGAAAGACAAGGATACTGGTAAGGAAATAACTGAAAAACGAGGCTCACACGGCTCGCAAACGTTTCCATATCCTGATCTACCATCAAAATCAGTAATATTAGTAGAAGCAGAAATCTCAGCTCTTGCATGCAGAATTAACGGTATACCGCAGGCTACAGCAACGGGCGGAACTGAAGGCCTGTCAATCGAAGGGATAAAACGGTTATTGCCTCTTGAAGAAATAATTTTTATGCTTGATGGTGATGATGCTGGCCGGCAAGCATGCGGATTAAAAAGTTATGATAAAATTAAAAATCCCAAAAAATTAAATTATCCCGAAAAATTATTAAAATATGGATATAAAGGTATTATAAAACTTGTTGAATTACCTGATAATATTGATCCGGATGACATGATAAAAACAAAAAGAATTGATGAATTAAAAAAACTTATAAAAAAAGCAAAAATATTTAATTCAGAAATTATTCCCGAAAAAACTGAAAAAACAGAGAAAAAACCTGAAGATCTGGACGAACCTCTTAATTATTCAGGATTAGAAAAATTATTTGAAGAGAGCTTTTTTGTCAGAAATGCACTTATTGCAGATGAAACACGAAAAGATAAAGACAATGTAAGAAGATTTTTACACGTCCGTAATGATTTGGCATTCCAGGAAGCAGCAAGATTGTATTTTATGGATGTTCATAAAAATGGTATAAAAACAATTCAGGATTCAAATATTGAAACGATTTGGATTTATGATCAAAATAAAAAATATTGGCTACCTAAAACTGCAGATATTGGACATGAACCAATGGAATTGTTTATATCTCGGTATGGAGCTCGCTGGTTTTGTGATGGATCCCATAAAGCATTTTTATTCAAAAAAAATAACCAGACCCGGTCCGAGATTGAAAGATCATTTCGGGAAATAGTCAAAGAAAACATAAAACCGGATCATGAAAATTTTTTAACTGAACAATCATCTAAAAGAACGATTTCATGTAAAAATTGTGTTTTAGTCTGGAATTATAAAGATTCAAAGTTTGATAAAAAAGAACATTGCGCATCGCATGGATTAACAACAGCACCATTCCCATATAATAAAATTGATATGAATAATTTAACGGACGATCAAATTAAACGAAAAGATTTACTGCTTGAATACTTCATGAAATTAGTTTCATGGAATGAAGACGAACCTGAAAAAATAGTAGAATTTCTATTAAGTTATATTGGTTATACATTAACACCCTGGCGGGAAAAATGTTTCATGATCTGGATCGGCTCAAAAGATTCGGGAAAATCAACATTAAAAGAAATTTTAAAGAAAATTCACGGAAATAAATTTGCTGAAGCGGATTTTTCAAGATGGGCAAAACAAAAATCACCTCATGATACTGAAATATTACCAGGAAAATTAGTTTTAGCAGATGATGATTTTGAAGTAGGCGGACGATTACCTGAAAGAGAATTAAAAACATTATCACAGAATGGAACTGTTATGATTAATCCAAAACATATTAGCCAGTTTTCGATTATGAATACATCTACACCATTGATTTTGACGAATGGATCGCCTCGGGCAGAGGATATAAATATAGAAAATCGATTATATGCAGTACCGTTTAAATCTGATTTTTCCCGAGAGCGAAGGAATATTGAATCGGAAATATTTATAAATAAAATTATGGAACATGAAACGCTTGAAATTTTATTTAATATTGCAATAGATCACGCTGAAAAAACAATATTTGCAGAAGGTAATTTTAATAAATTTATGCCAAGATGCGTAAAAGAAATGTCAAGTTCAGTTATTGGAACGGCTTCGAGTGTTTTAATGTGGATTGATGACATGGTCGCTCAAGGTGAAATAAATGTTGATAAGTCTGACAGAAATCTGAAAATACGTCGAACAGATTTATATTCGTTATATAAAAATATGTTTTCAGGTCAGAAAAAAGGCCTTCATGCGTTTTATGAAAGTGTCAGGCAGCGATTTGAAGAGATTAAAACTTCAGGGATGGATTATTTTTATGGTATTGAAAAGATATATAAGAACAAAGATGATGTAAATTATTATGAAAAACAAGAGGATATAAAATATGATGAATGAAGATATATTATTTAACGATCATTTTCAAAATTATAAAAGATATAATATTCCAAAAGCACAATTAGTAATTGCTGATATTCCATACAATTTGGGTAATTATGCTTATGGTTCTAATCCTTCTTGGTATATTGATGGCGATAATAAAAATGGTGAAAGCAAATTAGCCGGAACTGAATTCTTTGACACCGATAAAGATTTTAGAATTTCAGAGTTTTTACATTTTTGCAATAAACTTGTAAAGCCCGAACCAAAAGGGACAAAAGAAGCCGGCTGCATGATTGTTTTCTGTGAATTTGAAGCTCAATTTGAATTAATAAAAAAAGCTAAAGAATATGGATTTAACAATTATATAAATCTTGTCTTTAGGAAAAACTTTTCCGCACAAGTATTAAAAGCAAATATGCGGATAGTTGGTAACTGTGAATATGCGGTTTTATTGTATCGTGATAAATTGCCAAAATTTAGAAATAATGGCAAAATGATTTTCAACTGTATGGATTGGGAAAGAGATTCTGAAACTGATAAAATTCATCCGACACAAAAACCTGTAAAATTATTAAAAAGAATTATAGAAGTTTTTACAGATGAGGGCGATGTAGTTATTGATCCAGTCGCTGGAAGCGGATCTTCTTTAGTCGCCGCAATACAATTAGGAAGAAAAGCATACGGATTTGAAATCAAAAAAGATTTTTATAGAGATGCTTTGAAATTTATTAAAAATGAAAAACTTATAAAAGATAATGAAGGTAAATATTATATTCCAGATAATGAAAATATGTTATTTAAATAAGAAGGAAAAAAAATGCAAAAAATGATATTTAATTTATTCCAATTTTTGTTAATTATTATATTAATGCCGTTTTTCATTGCGGGGGTGTGTATAATTGGAATATTTTATTTTATTATTATAATAATTTCTATTTTTTGGAGGTAAAAAATATGTTCACAAAAAGAGATTTTTTCAGTATTTTTATCATCGTTGCATTATTAGTTTATATTTCATTAAATTTCATAATGTTGAATAAAACAGATGATGCGTTGAAACAATCAAATGAAGACCTTAAGCAGAAATATGATCTTCTTTATATGCAAACAGTTTCAAACGAATGTCAAATTACTGACACTCGATTAAGATTATTGAATTATGAGCGATATTTACTGGAATCAGGAAATAAAAAGAGATAAATAAATATTGTAAATTATTTGTAAATTATTTTTATTTCGTTGCTATTTGTGTTATAATTTAAAGTAGATAATTCATTAAACGGAGGTTTATTATGAAGAAATTATTTTTATTTTTATTTTTTATTATTTTCTGGTCATGTAGCCAAAATCCAGAAAAAACAGTTGAAATGCCAGTGATAGATTTTTAAAGGAGTAAATTTTATGTTAAATAAAGATTTTATTCCAAATGATGAAATTTATAATAAAAATATTATTTTTTATGATGATAAAATTTATAAAACTCCTGAAAATGTGTTAAATTATATAAAAGAAAATGAGGATAAAATGAATAACAAATTCGATTTTACTGAAGGTAAATGGGAATATGAATATGATAATGACATTGATTGCAATGATGATAATTTTTGGGCATTTTATAGAATAAAATCAAAAGATTTTTCAATATGTCAGGTTGATAGTGAATCTAATGCTCGATTAATTTCATGCGCACCTGAAATGCTGAATGCTTTGATTGAAGATTGTCTTGCTTATGGAAATAAAATGTCTGAAGAAGATTTTGAGTTTTTAAAAAATCAACCGGTAAATATAAATACACCATTAACAAGATTTATAAAAAAAATACTTCTTATCGAAAAAGCAACTGGCAAGAAATGGAGTGAAATTATATGATAAATTTAGATATTTATATTAAACTTGAACAAAAAGAAGATGACGAAGAAATATTTGAAAATATAAATAAAGATGAATTACTTTTATTGCAATTCATAAAAGACTTAAGACAACAACGAAAAATAATAAAAGAATCCAGCATATATCTTTTGGAAAATAAAAATTATCAGAGTTTTTTAGATAGTTTAAAAAACATAATTTCCAGAAATGAAAATATATTAAAAAGGATTTTTATATGACGGCAAATGATCTATCACAAAAGTTTTTAAAATGGTTCCAATCCGAATATCCAGAAGCAAGAATTTATCGTAATAATGCCGGCATTGCAAAAAGAGGAAAACAGATTGTAAAATTTGGAATTCCTAATTCTGGATCGCCTGATTATTTAGCATTTATTCCAGATCATAAAACTAAAACATTAAGAGTAGATTTTATAGAAATAAAAACTATTAATGATAAATTATCAATAAAGCAAAAACAATTTGCAAAATTAATCAAATCAATTTATGGAAAATATTATATTATTAATGAGTTAAAAAACGGAGAATTTGAAATAAATGAATACTAAAATTTGCAATAAATGTAATTTATATAAACCGCTATCTGATTTTTATGATAAAAAAAACATTTGTAAAAAATGCAAATCAGAATGGTCAAAAAAATATTATTTAATCAATAGATGTAAAATACTTGTAAATGTTAATAATTATACAAATTTAAATAAAGAAAAAATAAACAACAAAAGAAAAGAATCTTACAAAAACAACATTGATAATAAAATAAAAATTAATATAAGAAATAACATTTACTCAAAAATAAATAAAGATAAAATCATTGATAATGTCAAAAAATGGCAAAATAAAAATAAAGAAAAAATAAAAAAATATAAAATTAAATATTATATGAAAAATAAAGAAAATATTGTTTTAAAAAGAAAAAACAATATACAATACAGGATAAGAAAATTAATCGACAGTAGAATTAGAAAAATTTTATTATTGTTAAACAAGTCAAAAAGTACGATTGAACTTTTAGGGTGTTCAATTTCTGAATTAAAAAACTGGTTAGGAATTGCAAATTATTACGATTCGAAAAAATATCATATTGATCATATTATACCATGCTCTTTATATGATTTGACCATTAAAGAAAATCAGTTAAAATGTTTTAATTATCGGAATTTGAGGCTTATTCCAGCAAAAGAAAACTTATATAAAAGTGATAAATTAGATGTGGAATTAATTAAAGCATATCAAATTGAGGATTTACTTCCGGAAAATCTTGAAAAATGGAGTATAAAATGATTGAAAAATTTGATCTTGACAAAGTAATTAAAGATAAACTAAAAAATTCTGTAAATCTTAATGATATGAGAGATTTATCAGATATTATATTGAAAAATCTTGAAAATAAAATCAATGAAATTATCGATTATATCAATGAAAAAGATGAAAAACAAATTGAAACAAAAATTTATACTCCTGATGAGTTAATTCAAATATTATCAAAATACCCAGAAACTACACAAAAAGATAAATTATCAGATGAAATTACTAGTCATATAGAATTTGGTGTTCATGTTCGATGGAAATGGAAAGATGCTTTTAAATATCTTCTTCCTAAAATTCTTTTGCTTGAAGAATCATTGAGAGAAAAAGAAGAAATCATAAAATTTATGCAGTCGATTATTGACGAAAAGAACGGTAAAAAATGAATATAACGCTTCGACCATATCAACAAAATATTATAAATCAATGCCGGGAATTATTTCAAGCAGGACATAGAATGATTTGTATTGTTTTGGCAACGGGCGGCGGGAAATCTGTAATCGAAGCAAATATTATGAAACAAATATTTCAAAATGGTAATAAAGGCTGGTTATTAACGCATAGATATGAAATTCTTAAGCAGTTAGTTCAACATCTTATAAAACAGGATATTTACCCCGGACAAATTATTCCGGGCCAACGAATGACATCAAATAAAATTCAAGTAGCAATGATTCAGACTTTATATCGAAAAATGAAATATTTAAAACCAGTCTGGGCAGATATGATTATGCACGACGAAGCGCATCATGGTGTAGCATCAACAAATAACGCTATTTTGAATTATAATGCTGAAACTAAAGTAATAGGTTTTACGGCTACTCCTTCCCGGACCGACGGAGCCGGATTAAATCAAGCCGGATATACGGCAATGGTTCATGGAGCACAAACGGCGGATCTTATTCAAGCTGGATATTTAACGCCAATGATTATTTTATCATCTCATACTACTGTTGAATTCCGGAATAAGAAATTCAAGAGAAAAGGCAATGAATATGATGAAAATGAATTAACTATTTTTTCCAGTCAAAAAGCGATAGTTCAGGATACAATTGATTGTTATAAGAAATATTTTAACGGCTCACCGTGTATTATTTTTTGTTGCTCCGTTGCTGATTGTGAACTCATGGCAAGCACAATGAGAGGATCCGGCTGGAAATGTGAAGCAGTTCATGAAAAACTTGATATTGAATTAAGAAAAAAATATCTTGACGGATTAAGTACCGGCACAATGAATGCAATTTGTAATTATGATATATTGGGTGAGGGGGTGGATATTCCTATTTTAGCAGGTGTTATAATAAGAAGATTAACTTGTAGTTTGATAAATTTCTTGCAGTGGGTAGGAAGAAGTTTAAGGCTTGCTCCAGGGAAAAAACAGGCAATAATTATTGACCAATCTGGAAATATTTTTTATCATGGACACCCACAAGAAATCAGGAACTGGAGTCTTGACGGATCGATGAAAACAAAAAATAAAGATGATATTTTAATGCGGCAATGTCCTTATTGTGGAAATTGGAATATTAAAACTAATAAAATTTGTATCGGATGCGGCGAGGATTTAAGCCGAGTTATGCCCGATAAAAAATTAAATATAAAAGTTATAAATGAACCGCTAATCGAAATTAAACCTCCGGAATTACCCACTGGACGAGAAGCGATAGATAAAGCGGAATTATTAACATATTCGGAAAATGATATTGATACAGAAATAATCGAGCGGATTAAAAATATATCGGCAGCACATGAATCTGATTGTAGGGAACGGCTCGAAATGCTGGCTATGGCTTATGGTAAAAATAAAAAATGGACTGAAGAGGCATGGAGGATGATAAATTATGGAAATTAAAAAATCGAAATTATTAACAAGAAAAGAAGTTATCGAAATATGGTCAAAACAATCAGAAGTATTTTTGAATAGTTTTTGTTGTCCGAATTGTAGGGATATATTATTTTATTATGGCTTTCGTGAAAATGAATATTATTGTAAAAATTGTGATATAACTTTTGAAAGGATACCAAATGAACAAATTTAAATTTATCCCGGACGATGAATATTTTCAGAAAATCAGATCGAATACAATCGGAGCTAGTGACATTCCAATAATCCTCGGAATTTCAACATTTAAGACGCCTTTTGAACTCTGGCAAGAAAAAACTGGAAAAGTCGAGCCCTGGCGAGGTAATAATTATACATCATGGGGGCATAAGCACGAAGTCAATATTCTTTCTTCTTATGTTGAAGATACTGAAAATTCTGATATTGCATGGGTATTTGAACTTGATTTTTTACGGAATAAATATAGCAGGGGTGATGACTATATTCCGGCAACATTATTTTACCCTTATACAGAATTTATTCATCCAGATGTAAAATGGGCAATTGCACATCCAGATTTAATTGATTTAAAAAATAATGTCAATATCGAAGCGAAATCCGGTAGGCGATTTGCAAATATGAAACGAGGAGATATGGATGGATTTGATCCCGATGATCCGCAAGGCATACCATTAAAATATTATGTTCAATTACAATGGCAGATGATGTGTGCAGGAATGAAAAACTCACAACTCCGGGCATTGATTGATACATCTGATTTAATGATTTTTAATATCGAATCGAATATAAAAATTCAGGAAAAACTTCTTGAAATGGCAAGCCGATTTAAATATTGCATGGAAAAAGATAAACCACCGATGCCGATAAATAAATATGATATTGAAAAATTATTCCCGGAAGTGCATGAAAAAACGGCATATCTTGTCGGCTCGGAATCAGAATTTGCAATTAAAATGAAAGAACGCAAGAAATTTTTATCAGAAAAAGAGAAAAAAATTAAATCTGAAATTGATGATATAAATGATGCATTATTTGTTTTGATCGGCTCGAATAAATATTTGTATGATGAAAATAATGAAAAAATTTGCAGTCAAGTTTTTTTTGAAAGTGAATATATAAAAAGTGCTAAAGAGATCGAAAAAATCGACAACCAGTTATATTTGACACTTAAAGAAAAAGGAATTATAGAGAAAAAGGAGATTAGATATGTTCGATGAAAAGCAAGTTAAATTAGTTCTTGATTATCTTGAAGAAAGGAAAGATAAAAATTATGCAGCTGCCCGGATTCAGGAAGAAATCAAGAAAACTGAATCAATTGGTGCAAAAACTAATTTAATTCAGAAATTTATCAATCCAAAAATTTTGAAGGGGATTTTATATGGAAAAAAATAGTAATTCGGGTAAAAGTAAATCTGCCAGTTATCCAATAGGAAAAAGAAGATTATTTGATGGAAAGGAACGAGCGCCCAGAAGTTTAAGAAAAAAGTTTTTTTTCTTAATTGAATGCTCGGATTTAGATTTAAAACAGGCGGGAATTTATGGAAAATGAAATAATTATTGAAACACCTGAAAAAAGCAATTCACAGCAATGTGCAAATGAAGTAAATGAAATTATGAAAAAATATAATTGTTATTTCTGCAGTGCAATTGTAATCGATCAAGGATTTGTTACCAATAATGTTATTATAAAAGAGAAAAAGGAGTAATTATATGTTTTGGCGAATATTTAAATTTTATTTTATCAAAAAGCATTATGATTATATGCAAGAGAAAGTTAAAAAAATTTTAGAAATAATACCAAATAGCAATCAATTATCGACAATTGAAAATAGATATATTGTTGCTTGTTTTTTAAAAATAGCCAATAACTCTCAAATGAAAATCATAAATATGGATTATAATAATAGAGGATTAATTTATAATTCAGATATGATTGATATTTTAATAAACTGTAATAATTATATTAATAACAAAAATTATTATAAAAATTTTTTAAGGAGTAACTAATGTCAGACAAAAAAACTAATTTATCACCAATTGATAATTTACAGCCGACAGAAAAATCATTATCTGCGCTTATTAATGATTATAAAGATCGTTTAATGAAGCGAGCAAGTGATGAATTGCGAAAAACTACACCTGATAAACAGGAACAATTTTTAATGCGATTAATTTCAGAAATCGTTAAAAATGAAAATCTCAAAGATTGTTTTATAACTTATCAGGGTAAAGTCAGTATTTATATGCTGATTGATAATTGCCTGAAAACTGGATTGATGCTGAATCAACATTGTTATGCAGTTCCATATTCGAGAAAAATCAAAGACGGGAAAGGTATTGAAACATGGGTAAAAGAGGCCAGTTTCCAGATAAAACGACAGGGATATCATGCTTTATTATGCGGAGGTGAAAAACCGATTTTTAAAAATCTTCTCTGGGGTGTTGTTTATGAAAAAGAAAAAAACAATATCAAAATAAATCGAGCAACTGGCGAAGTTGATCATCCAATTTCTATCGAAGCAGACAGGGGATTGCCGATTGGATGCTGGGTTCAGGCAATAAAACTTGATGATAAAAAAGAAGCGGAATTTTATCCGATAACTTATATTCATCAAATCCGGGATGCGCATTCAAAAACTTATCAGGATTATCTTGTAAAAATAGAGGAATATAATCAAAAAAAATTGAATTATAAACCTACTTGCGTATGGATTGATGATCCTATTCCGATGATAGAAAAAACGGCAATAAAGGCGTTTTGCAGGCCTTATGCAGATGTAAAGGAAGAACTGGCAAATGCGTATTATTCTGATAATGATGAAGAAATTCCTATGGGCAAAAAATCTAATTCAGAAATTGCAGATATTATGATTGATAGCGCAATTGAAAATTATGATAAAGAAATGAATCGGGATACAAAGGAAGAAAAAGAACCTGAATTTCATGAACCGGAAATAAAGAAAAACCCGGAAGAAAAAAAAGAAACTAAAAAAACATTATTTTAATGATCAGCGGATTTATAAAAAAATCCGCTTAATTTATTTAAGGATATTTTTACATGTCAGATAAAACTTATTTTTCAGAGAAACTTGGTTTAAATTTCAAAGTTAAAATTGATAATAAAGGAAATCGAAGAGTTGTTTTTCAGGATAATGTAAATTATAATGATTATGAAATGGAAAAAATCAAAGATTGTAATTCAATCCAGATGAAAAACATTCATAATATAAAGAAAATTTTCGGAGGTGTGGTAATATGAATCAACTTAAATCTAAAAAATTCCGGCAAGAATTTAAAGATAATTTTCAAGATAAAATTCAGGAAGCCGCTGAAAAAATCTGTACTGATAAAATTCAAAAAGAAATTCGTGATTTAAAAACTGCCGGATGGAAAATTGCAAGAAAACGTGATATAATATTTTTAATCGCCATGGGTGAAATGATTATTATAATTTTGTTATTGATTATTCATCCAGATTTAATTAAAATAATAGGAGGATTTTTAAAATGAGAGAAATTAAATTTAAAGCATGGGATAATGTTAAAAGAATAATGTTTGATGTGTGGGATTTTAGAATATTAGATACCGGATTAAGAATTAATGAAGGCGAACATTTTGATAAGACGGTTGGATTATTACAATACACAGGATTAAAAGATAAAAATGGAAAAGAGATTTATGAAGGTGATATTGTTAAGTTCGAATATCGTGATGATATGAATTGGGCGGAAAACGATAATGAGGAACTGGCCTTCTCAAAAGAAGCACAAATAAGCGAAGTAATGGAAAGGGGCATTGTTGCCGGCGATTTTGAAAATGGGGAATTATGGCTTATCGATTGGGCCATGGAAAGCGAATATGTTTTTGAAATCATCGGCAATATTTATGAAAATCCTGAACTTTTGGAGAATATTAAATGAGTAATAAAGCAGAAAAAAAATATCGTAAAATTCATAGGAATACTATGAAAAGGGAAGTTGGTGAATTTTTCAGAAAAACAAAAAAGATCGCTTTTACTGTAATAGTTCAAAGAAATATATGCTTTATTGCAGTGGTGATATTATTGATACTTTTGATTTTAACAAATATATTGAGGTAAATAAATGTCATTAATCACATTTAAATTTGATGAAGAAAAATTAAACCGAGGATTTATTGACATTAAGAAAGCAAATTCAATAGCTACAAAAAACACACTGAATGTAATAGCATTTGTATCGAGGAAGAATTATATCCAAAAAGCAAACGATAATTTAATTCTTCGTAATAATTATACTGTAAGAAATATCAGAGTTGATAAGGCTGAAGGTGATGATATTTCTTTAATGGAATCTCATGTAGGAGCGAGCGATAAAATCCCTTATATGGAATTACAGGAAAATTCCGGATTAAGAAAACCAAAACGAGGCAATACACTTGCGATCGGTCAGAATGAATCCAGGGCAGGAAATAAAAGAAATTTAATATCAAAAAATATGTATTTAAAATCAATTAAAAAAAGAACTATTAAATTTTCAAAAAGAAAAGGATCCAGGAAGGCCGCTTTGATTGCAACGGTTATGCGTGCGAAAACTATGGGTATGTTTTTGCATTATAATAAAAATATTTATGAAATTAAAAACGTTGTTAAAAGTAAAAGTGGAGTTCATTTTACAACAAGGCATATTTATAATTTAAGTAAAACTTTTACTCGGGTAAAAAGTAATCCGATGCTTGCACCGGCGATTCAGAAACCTTGCAGGGATTTTCAGCAAATTTATAATAGCCAGATCGATAAACTTTTAAGAATGAGGGAGATAATATGAGACGTTTTATATTAAAATGTTTAAATAGATATATTTTTAAAATTCCAGTACCATCTGTAAAATATAAAGATGATTATGAATTGGATGCGGTAGGGAATACATTGCATAATTATATAAGGTCGAAATTATCAGAATCAAAATATAATAAGGAAAAATATGAGAGAAAATAAATTTCGTGTATATGATAAATTATCGAAAAAAATGTATTATGATAGTAATCTTGAAAATGGCGAAATGATTGTTTTGACAGTTGATGGACATTTGCAATTTTCATCTAATGATGGGACATATAGGGCAAATGATTTTGAAATCATGCAATATACCGGATTAAAGGATAAAAACGGAAAAGAGATTTATGAGGGAGATGTTGTTATTAGTGAAATGACAAAGATTAAATATCATGTCATATTTGACGATGATGGATGTTTTCGCGGAGTTGAGAATCAAAAAGCATCTTGCTTAATCACAAAAATAGATTTTAATAAATCAGAAATAATCGGCAACATTTATGAAAATTCAGAATTATTAAAAAACGGTGTATAATAAATCATACACCGCCGATGGAAAGGAGTAAACAAACCATCTATAACACAAATTATCTTAGGAGGATAATTTTTTTATGAAGTCTTTTTTTGAATGATTTTTAAAACTGCGTCGATGATTTCTCTGGAATAAACTGCTAAACCGCCGCCGATTATCGTAGTTAAAATAATATTAAAATTTAAATCCTTTATAACTCGAAAAGCAGTTAAATAAAATAATAACGAAAATCCAAGAGAAATAATAAATCCCAAAATAATATTTATTAAACTACCTGTTTTATCATTATAAAACTGAAATTTATCAAAAATTGTTTTCAAAATATGAACTATAAAAATAGTTAATGCGATGCTGATTAAATTTATACCTCTTGCCGAGAGATCAATAAAAATATTTATAATGCTTTGATAAAATTCCCACATAAATAACTCCTTTATAATTTATTAAGATATATTTTTGCGATATCGCTAATTTCTTTTGCTTTGTCCATACCATTTATACATTTCCGGGCGTTTAAATAATCCGTTTGATTTTCATTGATATATTTTTCAATATTAACTCCAGTAAAAACACCGTTTTTAAATCCATAAATTGCAATAAATAATGATATGTCCGGATCCAAACAAAGATCCGGATTATAGACAAGGTCAACTCCTAAAATATCAGAAAAAATCTGATAATTTTTCTTCCATGTAATTTGAATAAATCCTCTTCCATAAAAGGGATAATATCGTAAATTTAATTTTCGCCATTCTTCTGCATCTGTTTTTTTCCAAAATGCTTCCTGGACCGGTTTAAAAGTATTTGCAGTTTCCCATTGAATTGTAGCCAAAATATATGCTTGTTGAGTTTTTAGAATTATTTCTTGTTTTATACATTCTTTAATTATTGCTTGTTTTGTATTTTCAACATTATCAAAATTATATCTTCTAATTTGCATAATTAGCTCCTATTTAATTATAAATTTCAAAAATAATGCAACTCCGATGCTGATTACCGCAGTCAACGTAAATCCTCCGAATAGAAATGACCACATTATTCCTAATTTTACACCATGTTTAATAACTTCATCTGAAATTTTATCATATTTTTCAAATTGTTTATCCATTTTTCGATTTATATTATCAAATCCTTTTTCTATTGTAGATTCAATTTTACAAATTTTGCCTTCAAAATCAGATTTTTCAGTCATTTTAAATCCTTATAAAATATTTTTATATCCTTCAGGTAATTCTGGAATAACTGCTTCAATATTTCCGTTAGCAATTTCACCTATATAATTTCCAAAATCTTTTATCTGTTTATCAGAAAATAATTTATTTTTATTATCAGCACCTTTTATAATAGAATTTTCCTGAAAATTCATAGCATTCATTAACGGCTGTAATCCATTTAATATTTTTTGCTGAACTATTTTTATATTTTCTAATTGTTTTTCTTCATCAGTTTTGTACCGTATTGTTTTAATTCCATTTTCTTCTGATAATTTTAATTCAGAAAGGTTATCATAAAATTTCATAACTGATTCTTTACCATTTTCAAGCATTTCATTGACAAATATAGTTTTTACTTTTCCACTCCTTTTTACATCAACTTTCCAAAAAATATCCTTGCCAATTTCAAGGCAATTTTCATCTTCTTTTGAATCGACAATTTCCAGAATATTGTTGTTTAAATCAATTTTTGCATATTCCATAATTTATCCCCTATATAAGTTCCATAATAATTCTGAAAAATGATTCATATGATGTTAATGTGCTAGTGCTAGCACCTTGATATGCCTGTCCAGCACCATTTGAATCAGATTTCGCATAAAATGAATTACTATCTATTTTTACTATACTAATGCCATTGCTAGATCCAACATTAACGCCTATTGGTATTTCTTGTGAATCCGATTCATTTGAATTCACAGATAAATACATTTTTACAGAAAAATTTTTTAATTGCGTAACTGATAAACCATGGTAGATAATAGACGCTATATTTTTGTTAGTTCCAGTTCCTTGGTCAACTGCAGCTGTTTTTCCATCAGAAAATGTTAATGTTGCATTATTTGCAAATACTCCCTGGCCTGCGGGCGTTCCTGAAGTTAGTCCATATCCTAATATATATCCTGATGCTCCTGTAGGCGCCGAGTCATATAACACTACCATCTTATTTGCATTTCCACCTGTTTCTACAACTGTCATCCCTGCAACCGTAGTATTTGCTGATTTTGTTTTATAATTAACTTTGCATAATCCTATAGAAGAATTTGAGTATATAAGTTGAGAAATTAAATTAGTATTTAAATAGATATTTTTTTCTTTTATTCCCCATGAAACGCCATTATTATATAGCGTTACTGAATTTCCAGGCATATATAGATATAATAATGGAATCAATGAATCATCTAATCTTATATTCGAAGTTCCGCCATTACAATAAATATCTATCAAACCTCCGTCCGTATTTCCTGATTCACCATATATAAAAGTTATTGTTTTTCCAATATTATTTGCAATTACTGGCAATGTTGCTCTTAATTTACCTCGTTGACTTGCAGTATTTGGATTTATTATGAATGTCGATTTATCCGGTACCCAATCGCCTATAGTAAAATCTGCGACCTTTGTAAAAAATATTTCTTGATTTGATTTTATAAATTTAAATTTTGCCGCATCATCATCATATTCAAATTCAATCCATTGACCGATTTGCATTATAATTTCTTCAACATTTACGGATGCTCCATAATCAGCTTCACAAGTCACGCCTGTATTATTATATACAAAAAGTCTATTACTTCGATTTGCTCCAGTACCTCCAACAAGTCTGGCTATAGTACATCCAGTTTCAAGGCTTAACATTGATCTCTTATTCCATGCTTCAACTGTATGAGTAGTATTTGATGAAATTTCTGTTATATTTGAAGTTATTTTTTTAATAGAATTTAAAATTTGGCTGGCTCCGACCTCTGAAGATCCATTTGGTGAATCATCTGTATAATCGAGAATATCTTCCATCATACCCCAAATATCATCAACAAATGCTTTAACAAATTCAGTTCCATCTGTAGCACCTCCACCGGATGAATTTACCGCTGCCGTGTTTGGAAAAGCAAGTCCGTTTGTATTTACAAATGTTGCCAATAAGTCATACATATATTACTCCTATGCATAATCAATAATCATACCTGCCCAAGTTTGAACTGGTTTTATTTTTAAAATTAAATTTTCTAATTCTTGTCTTCTATCAACGCTAATAACCACTTTTGCAATATCTGTTATTTTGTGCGTTACTGGATCACGAGTAACTTCACCACCTATAAAAAAAATAGCTCCCCAAATATCGGGATCATTCGGGATTGGATAAGTTTTCGGCTCTAAAATATATTGTTCAAAATATCCACAAACTGCTTCAGTCTGATCGCAATATGTTGGAGTCCACATATTCCCACCGCAAACAGCAAGAAAATCTCTGACATCAGATGCAGCCGGTAAATATCCATTTGCGAGAACATATCCGCCTGTTTTACCAGCGAACGCATCATCATTACCACAAACAGCCCAGGAATTTCCGCAAGTCATGAGAAAGACATCCGACAAAAAATTATCAGGATCCGCTTCTGGATTATTCTCATGAACTAATAATTCTGTAAACCCTGCTTCAATAAGTTTTTCTTGCAAATAATTTGCGGATTGACCGCCTTTTAATTTCCAGGCAAGATCAATAGTACTTTTCCGGATAACCATATCGCTTGATGGATTCCTGATACCAAATTGTTCTTCCCATAATTCTATTGATCGTGTTGAATTCGGGAATAAATCCATATAAATATTTTCGATAAATGTTCTAAAATCATCGGGTAAAGCAGTCAATCCTTCAAAAAATTTTGTCAATGGCTTCTGTATAAATATTTTAAATGCGTCTGCTTTTGGAAGAAGATATTTAAATAAATTAAAATATTTACGGTTAAATGCCAATTGAAATTCTCCATTTAAAGAAACATAAAACAAATTGTGCTATTTTATTTAATTTAGTTTTAAATATAAATATCCTTATTTTTCTATAATTAATATCAATTAAATCTCTTTCTCTTATAAATATCATGTTACTGGCACTCCATTTACTTCTAGTGTTCCTAATTTTGCTAACTCGCCTTCCAATAATGAATAATTTGTTGATATAACGCCTGAAATACTGATAATTGCCGTTAAAAATGTTCCTGAATATGCTCTGACAATATCATTGATAATTCCAATAACATTTGCTTGAGTAATTGTGTTTTTTTTCGGCGGTAAACTTAAACCTTCAATATATTGTTCTCTTTCAAACATATAATCTTCTAATGCTGTTTTTATTGCCGAATTTACAGTAGAAATATCATCAACGACTAATTGAGTAATCTCAATATCAAATGTCTTAATTGTAATTGCTTTCACATTACCATAACTTAAATCACCGTCCGGATCAATAATTGCTCCAATCGGCCTGCGATCTGCTTTTCCAGTATCAGGATTAAAATCAATCACATTACCAACTGCTAATAATAATGCTGAATTTGGTATTCGGTCCGTATATAAATCAGGATCACCCGAAACATAAATTAAAACTTCTGTAGGAATATCGCCAGTATAAACGTATATTTGTTCTACTCCAGGAACGGCTGAACCCCATATTCTATAATCTGCATAAGCTCCGCCCTGTGGTTGTAATTGAAATCTTTCAGAAACCCTTTGACGATAATCAACTTCATTTTCAGAATCAACCGCAATTGTAATTATTGCCGTAATTGCAGCATCATTTTCAATAATTCCAAGAGTTGAAGTTAGTGAAACAACATCCGAAATCGCTAAATTGCCAATAACACCCGGAGTTACTGCGATTAAATTTATTGATTTTGTAGCCACATCGAGAGTATAATTTTCTTGATTGATATATACAACATTATTTATATTTGAAATCCATTGAGTTCCTGCATATAAAATCGACCCAATATCATTAACATTTACTAAAACCGTAATTTCTGCTGCCGTTGCAGGTTCAGGATCACCTATACCAACAAGTCGCCCCCATTCTATAAGTGGAGTTATTGTTTTTCCTAAAATTGTTATCGGCTTAAAACTTGCCGTTGAAACAAATATTTGTAAAAATATCCAACCAGAAGTTTTATAGAGAATAATAAAAACACTTGATAGTAATTTTGATAAAATTCTTAAAAATGATTTTGGAAGTATCGGAAATATTTTAGCGGTTTGTGCTTCGAGTTGAGCAATTAAGATATCATTGATTTGTTGGATTGACCTGTTTTCAAGCATATATTCCCTCTGGCAATAAATCTTCAATTTTGTATTCTTTAATTAAATTAATATCTAATTTATCTTTTTTAGATGTATTCTCTTTTTTTGTAATAAATCTCATATTTCTCCAATTAAAACATTTTTTTTGTTCATTTGGATCGGATAAATCATAAAGACTACAAGGAATTATATGGTCAATATTATAGTCTTTTCCTCTATACCAATCAATAATATTAAGATATTTTTTTAATTCAATAATTGTGCATCCTATCAAATCCAATATTCTCCCTGATTTTTGATTTCTTTTTAATGCTTGATTAATTCTACCCCTTAAACTAACTAATAATTTGAAATTAAAATCGGTTAATATCTTTTTTCTCATGTAAATATATTTTTTTTTATTTATTTTTTTAAGATTATTTTTAACATATTTTTTATCACTTTCTTTCTTTTTATTGGGATTGTTTTTTATATATTCGTTTTGTCTAATTAATATTTTAATTTTATTCTTTTTGTAATATTCTTTTTTTTGGTTTAATAAATATTGTTTATTTTCTTTATAATATATTTTTAACTTATTAGGATTGTTTAATCTATATTTTTTGTCTATAATTTCTCGACATTTTTTACAAGATGAAAAATATCCATCTTTTTTTGTTTTGTCTTTTCGGAATTCGTTTATGTTTTTTTCTTCATGGCATTTACTACAAATTTTTAACATATTTCCACACTCGATAATATTATAAATTATTTTAAATATTATTTCAATAAATATTTACTTTCGATAACCAATTTGATTCATATTTAAAATCAATAATTTTATTTTTATCTTTCATCCCTTCGATAACAATATTAACTCTGTTTTTTGATGGAATCGATGCTGTTATATTAAATTTATCGACTATTTTTTCAGATAAAAACCATGATAAATCCTGTTTAATAAGTTCTTTTAATTTGATCAAATTGCCCGGAGTTAATGGCGATCCTTTCATAAAATTTTGAGTACGGCTTGTCAATTTTCTTTCCGGAGTATCTTTTTCAAGTAAATTTCCCCAGTACTGTTTATTTTTTGTTGATTCAGTCCCATCGTCTTCATCATTACCTGAAAAAAGCGTTAAATAAATAGCCGTTGAAAATCCTGTATCATTCATGATAAAATTATTTTCATCAAATAAAATATCGCCGCCGTCTTGAGTATTTAATAATAAAACATCGCCCTGAAAATCTGACATTTTAATACCTTTTTTTTATTTCTTCATAAATTAAATTCCAGTCATCTTTATAAAATAATGACCGATCATCAATATAAATATCCGCATAAATTTTTGGAATAGGCTTGAAATCAATATTAGGGCAATTTATATTTATATTATGAAATTTAATCCCATTATTTACTAAAAAATTAAACATATTTTCTAAATCTTTTTTAACATATCGACAAGTCCAAATAATTATATAATTTCCATCTTCAATTAATTTATTTATAATTTCTTTCGCAAATGGTTTTAATTCTCCAATTTCTGGAAATTTATGTTTAACTATTGTCCCGTCAAAATCTATTGCTATAATAAATTCTTTTTTCATTTTTAATCCTCCATTTTTGATGGTACATTAATATCTGTTACTTTGCAATTTGAAAAATCAACACTTGAAGTTATCCCCGGAGTTGCAGGAGCATTTGCCGTTCCACCGGATACCGATTGAGTATGATTATTAAAAACACTTATAAATGTATTTAAATCCTGTTTTAATTGATCCAATTGAGTTTTTAACTCCAAATATCTTACTGCAAAATCAGAACCATTCATCATTTTTATTTTTGAATCTGATTTTATTTCAATGTCAGAATCACAATCGATAATTAATTTACCATCTTTTTTAAAATAAACTGATGTTTTTATATTTCCATTTGCATCACGGGAAAATAATTTTTTTTCGCCTTCATCTTCTGATTGATCTTCGTTTAAAATAGCAATTCCCGCATATTCTCCAGTGCCTTCTTTTTCGATTATTAAAACCTTATCTTCTGGAAGCGGTCTTGAACAATCGCCCGGGCCGGAATATAATTCAATTTGTTTATTATTTTTATAGTCAACTTCAACTTTTAATATCAGAAATCCATCGGAATCAACCTTACTTTCCAAAACTCTTGCTATTCTTCCCACGGCAAGGCCTCCGGAATTTCACCGCTAAATGATCCTGGCAAAACTAAATCTAAAACTGTAGAATCTCCTTTATCTGAACTTCTACTAATTTCAGCATTTTTAATTAAAAATTGAGTATCTTTATAAATCATCGCTTCTTTTGATAAAACATTTATTAAAGTATTTTTCGCCCATAATTCTTTATTTTGATTTTTTAAACCTTGTAAAGTTAATTGATATGAACATGAACTTGCAAACATTCGTCCTGCTTTTGCCATAACGGCGGTTTTTAAATCACCTGATTCAGCATCCGAGGCTAAAAATGTATGACTTCGTAAAATTCCTTTTGATATTAAAAATTTATTTTCCCAGACATATTTTTCAGCTTTTGTTTTACTATCTGCTTTTTTCAACCCTATTATATGTGAATAATATTCCTGATAATTAAAAGTCGGTCTGCATGAAATATATGGTATATCCCCTTCTTTTATATTTGCAACTGAAGATCCTTTTTGAGTTTTCCAGAATAATAAATCACCTTGTGCGTTATTTGTAATCAAAAACATTATTTGATTTGCAAGGCCGATTAAAAAATCCATAATATTTTGTTCAGGTTCAATTGCTACTTTTGGAAAAATACTTCCTGAAGATTCTGAAAAATTTACATTGATATTATATGCACTTGCTATATTTTCAGATATTTTTTTTAAATCCTGATTATTAAATTCCAATGGATATTTTGTAATAGGCACTTGGCAATCAACTAAAACTCCGCATTTTGGATAACCAGATATCTTTATATCTTTCCCATCTGCTTGAGGAGCAAGTAATATTCCAGAAAAAAATAAATTACCTGCATAATAAACTTGACAAGGTTTATATGAAAAAGGTCTAAATGATTCCCTATAAATCTGAATATCAGGATCAAATGGAGCTGAAAAACCAAAAGAATCAAAACTGTCCATAGATTGTTTTAATGTATAATCTGTAAAATATGAAAATTTATTCCCTTCTATTATAATCGTTAATTCATCAGATTTGGCATTTATAGTTGTAGTTGTTGATGCCGGTTTTAATTCTAAATCATCTGGAATTATTAAAATATCTCCAGGAAAAATTAACGGTGATCCATCAATCGCTTTTCCTCTGCCTTCAATTTGAGGATTAGCAGTTCTTATTTTTGTCCATTTTGAAAAGGTGCCATAAAAAGAAATAGAAATATTGCCGAGCATATCACCTTTTTTTACAGCATATGTTTTACTCATAATAAACTATTTCCTTCCCTATGGGTAATATTTCAATTTCGTCAGCCGTTAAATCATTTGTTTCAATAAAATAATCCAATTTCTCTAAATCTTGATATAATTCAGCGCATAATTCAATACAATTTCTTTCCTCACCAAGTATTATTTTTTTTGCACTCGGCAATGAAAAACTCAATGATATTAAATATCCTGCCACTTTGCTAACTAATTGAGCAAGCACATCATATCCCTCGCCAGTATCAATAATTTCAAGTTGATCTATTTTTTCATCCTGAAATAATAATAAATCATCGTATAAATCAAGTATCATTTCGGATGTTTCAACCGCTTCATTTCTTGTTGTAAAATCATTTATTAAAACTGATTCATTTAAAGCAACTATGCAAGACATAGCATTTTTATTCGTTTCAAAATATGTATTTACTAAAGAAACTCCAGCTCGTTCAAAATCATCAAATAAATGAGTTAAAATATCACCATAATTTTTAATTTTTGTTTTTATATCAGTTTTTGTTTTACTCGGTAATCGGATTAAAATAATCTCCTGTCTTGCCACTTCTTCTGCGTTATCAAAAACATTTTCGATATTATTTTCATAACTGGTTTTTATTTGTTGATATGTTGCATTTATTGATTCAGAATATGCAGTAATTTTTTTCAACGATTCATTTACTTTTGTCAATTGTTGTTGCATCGCTGTTTGAAGGTTAATGTTATCGCCTGTTGATTCTAAAATAATATCTTCTGCAAATTGACTGGCTGCTAAACCCTGAAAATTATCTGCTAAATTTGAAATATTTGTATTGACATCTTCGGTACTTGCTGGAAATGAAATATCTTTTAATGTCTCTGAAAATGTTACTGAAAACGCTGATTGATTTGCTCCGGAAATAAGATCATCACGTCTTGTAATAGTTCCAGTTGGTACTACAATTCTATTTCCATATAATGGATGATTTAATTGTCCTATTCCTTTTTCTTCAAGTGCAAGAAGAAAATCATCTGCCATTGTATTATAATCTTCACCGGAAAAAAATAATGTAAATGGAAATTTTCTGCCCGCAATTCCTAAATCCTGAATGAAAGCACCATTAACTTCGGGAAATATAAATTCCGCTGTTTTTTTATCAACTGAAATTTCTGTATTTTCATAAAGAAAAGTGAATTCTTTTCCAGATGGCGATGTATATTTGACTTCTTGTATATCATCCGGCCATGCCATACTAAAACGCTCCTGAACTTTGCATCTTGATTTTATATCCTGAATTCTGTTTTTGAGATTCTAATTTTGCTTTTCCGGATTTATCAGTTATCGTTAATTCACCTTTTGTAGTTTTTTCAGTTTTAGAAATACTTTCACGAGTGGTCAACGGATTTTGATATAATCCTTGTTTTGCATTTTCAATACCTAATGAGATTTTACTTAATCCTTCCATGCCTGGAATTTTTGATAATAATGTTAAAAATCCTTGTAACGGAGTAATCAAAAAATCGAAAATCATTGCCCCCATTTGCATAAAGCCAGAAATTGAGTCCATAACAAACCCGGATACAACATTCCATACTGACATTGCAGCCGATTTTATTAAATCCCAGTTTTTAACTATCATTTTTAATATTTCAATAAATAAAAATAATCCCGGCATAAATATTGCAAATAAAACTTTATGTTTTTCATAAAAATCCATAACTACAGTAGATATTTGTTTCCAGTAAACAATCAATAAAACAATGCCAGCAATTAACAATGCAATTCCGATTACAATTAAACCTATAGGATTTGCATCCATGGCTATATTTAATGCCCATTGAACGGCAGTCCAAATAAGATAAGCATTTTTTACTATCATAACAATACCAATTAAAAGACCAATTGCTGCAATAACTGAACCTAAAATGATTAATAATGTTTTTTGAGTAGTATTTAACTTATTCCAGTTTGTCATAATTGAATAAATTAAAAATATTAATATTCCTATCAAAATTATATAAATATTTAACTTTTTTGAGAATATATTTTGAATAATTGCGGCGGCAAGCATGACTTTATTATAAACAATCATTGCTGCAATAAATGATAATATCAATGGAATAAACGGTTTTATAATATTATAAATTACTATAATATTCTTAAAAAATCCAAATAATGATTTAACAAGTTTTTCAATATCATCTGCAAATTTAGCCGCATCAAATTGATCAATCAAATTATTAAGCCATTTTCCGCCCTCAATAAGTATTGGCAATAATTTTGACATAGATTCTGCTAATTTTTGAGCAAATTTTGTTTTTAAAACTCTTTCTTGATTCGCCCATGAAGTAGCTAAAGTCTTCGCAAAATCACCTTGAGCATCTTTTGACATTTTCATCAAATAATTATATCTTACCATTACTTTATCTGCTTGAGTCATCGATTTCCAATTTTTTGTTATTCCCTCTGATAATGCAAATGCTTGCAGATTTGTTTCCGACATATTTATACCGAGTTGTTTTAATGGTTCTGTCTCGCCTGAAATTCCTGAACGAATCTTTTGAAATGCCGTTTCAGCGTCAAGATTATAAAAACTCGCAAAATCTCCGGCAAGACCAACCATATCAGTTGATAATTTTACAATTGCATCTCCTGACAATCCAGAAGATTTTAACATAGCTCCCATCGTTCCATTAAATTGTTTTGCCTGTAATTCAGATAATCCAAATTTTGATATAGCATTTTTTGACCATTGATTAATTATAACATTGCTTCCCTGAAATGTAGTATCAACTACGTTTTGAACTTCAACAAGATCTGATGCTAATTTAATTCCTTCTTTTATTGCATATCCAGCCCCGGCCGCAAGTAATCCAACACCAATAAAAACACCATTTCTTACTGTTTGAGAAAAATTATTAACAAATCTATCTGCTTCTCTTTGTGCTTTTGCGAAATCTCTTTTTAATGTTCCTGAAAATAATTTTGATGAGGTCGCCATTTTTTGAAGAGGTGCTGTAAATTGATCAATTGCTCGAAATACTGCCTCGATGGAATATTTTGTCATTCCTTTTTCCGTCCTCTTTTCGGTGTGCTTTTTATGGATTTTTGCTGTTCAATTAATCCCGGAATTAGTGGATTATAAAAAAATCTTATTTCATGTAATTCAAGTGTTCTTATATCCGGCAATCCCGAATAATCCGAGCATATTTGTAATATCTGGGTAGTTATCCCTCCGATTCCGCAAATCTTTTTATCCGTCCCCTCCGATGCAATTCGAGAAACTACCCAGCGAGAAAAAGCGTTATAATCGCCTGCAATGGTTTTAAATCAATACCATCGATATCAGAAAAATATGCCGGCGCATGTTTTGTCATTGCTCCAAGAACCGCATAAGTTTTATGAACGCCCTGTTGTTCTTTGTATTTGTCCATTTCCATATAAGAAGATCCAGATGGTCTTTTTATTGTGATTGGTTCTTTTCCAGGAGATTTGTCTGAAAAATCATAACGCAAAGTACCATCATTATTGACTGACAGCCTGCCTTTTTTTACCGCGGATATAAATTGATCTTTAAGTTTTTTAAAATCAATTCTTTCATCTTCTGCCATGGATGTAATATCGTTTTCAATTTCCCATTCTTCGCAAAATCTATCAAACTCTGCAGTCGAAGTTTCAATATCAATTACTTCTGGTTTTTTAACCTGATTTTCTTCTTCTTTTTTGTCAAATATTCCCATAAATTTTTACTCCTTTTATAAAAAAATATTATTGTTTTTCCAATAATTTACCTGCAAGCGATATTTCCGCCGTTGCTTCTTTTGTTGAATATTTAATCTCATCAACTAATTGCATTTTTCCGGAATAAACTTTCCCGTCAACTAATGTTACATCAACATCAAAAAAACTTGATCCGTTAGCCTTTTCCTGTAAAAATTCAAAATCACTATTATCAGTATCAATTTGAACTGGTGCACTGTCGATAGTTCCAGGAAATGGAGTTTTTAATAATCTCACTGATCCATCTCCATTCGGTTTTACATCGTTTTTATATCCACCGATTTTTAGATTTACATCGGCTTCACCGTCAACTACAAATCTTCTTCCATCTATACTAATTGATTCTACTGTCCCGCCCTGTGCCATTTTGTCCTCCTATTGACCTAAATAAAATCCGAAATAAATATCATTGTTTGAAACTTCAATATTTCCACTGACTTTAACAGGAAATGAGGTATTTAATCTCTTTGGATTATTCCCATCAATAGCAGCTGAAATATTCGCTTTTGTATATGCAACATCTGAAATAAGCGCTTCAAGACCCAGGTTATCCGCTAAATTTTTTAATGCTGTTACTGCATTTTTTGGCTTTTTTGCAGTCGGATTTGTAGTCGGAGTCGCATCATCGAGTAATGGGCACCCCTTCCAGTCATCCGATTCAAAAATAAGTCTGACATTATATATAATATTTTGAAGTTTCACGATGTCGACTACATATTTGAACGGCGGATAATCGCCATATTCTGCCGGATGATACATTGTTATAATATCTGCAAGTTCAGCAACTGAACCAGTTTTTATATTTGTACTGGATCCGAGTTTTGAAGCATTATTTCTGACTGTATAATCTTCTTGATCAAGATCTTCGCCTGTAGTTAATCCTGTTAATTTACCCTTATAATTTTGAGCCGGATTATCATTTGCAGTTGGCATAATGTCTTTTGCGAGCCCACGAGCAGCAACACAAAACGGTAATTCAAGAGAATCAACTGAAACAATCAAGAAATTCGTACGATCTTCTTTTCTTGCATCTGTTATTGCTGTTCTTGTTGCAAAATCTTTTGTGCATCCTGAAGCAACTAATAATGGTTTTTTGCTTAATGGATCCCATCTTCCTTCATTATAAGTACTATACGAATCAAGAGCTGTGGTATCATTATAATTCAAACAGTTCAATATCATCGTTTCCCATATTTCGCCGATCAATAATAACGCATCTTCAACATCCGGATTTGCAAGACCATTAGCCATTGCAACTGATGAAAAAGTCAATCCAGCAACATCAACTTCTGAAATATCAATTGAAATATCATTGCCACTTGCGCCCTTCCATTTTGCTGTTAATGGCAATATTCCCGCTCCGACTGTCCCGGCTATTACTGGCATCGCTGAAACTGCATTTATTGCGGTTTTTATTTTCCCAAGCGCTACTGCCGCCGTATCGTCTTCGAGAATCGTAATATTTCCAGTTTCAATACCACCGATTTTGATTTTAAAACTTGCCGTTTCCGTTGCAATATCAATACAATCAATTGAACCGTCTGCGGCAACTCCTGAAGGATCATCGGTTAATGGGTAAAATGTTACTGGAATTCCGCCAATTCCATCGCCATTATCCGGGAATAATTGCCTTGCAGCAAGATGTAAAGGTGATCCATAACCGAATAATCCTCCGATCTGCGCCGATGATAACCCGACAACTTTATCTTCGGCGTATGTTGATAATGTACACCCCTGCCCTATTACTGCCAATCTTTGCGGCAATTTTTGAGCTTTTCCTACATTAAAATTTCTATAGGCAACGGCTACACCAGTCACCCTCGCTATCGCACTTGCACTTAATCCCATAATATCCCTCCATTATTCCGTTAAATCAAATTCTTGTATCATTGAAACTAATCCATCCTCGCCAATTTCACAAGTATTTATCAGTAATTCTAAATTTTCACCTGTTGCCTGATAACTTAATTCATCATATTCAACTTGTAATGTCAGTCTAGTACCAATTACATTTTCATATGCTTTATTATCAATTGTCGGTAAAAATTTCTCACGTTTATTTATATATCTCCTGGCAACCAGTCCACCATGCTGAACAAATCCTAAATATGTATAAGGACCTGACATTATTATATTTCTTGCAAGTCTGGCTATTCGGTCCGATTCTTTCGATGATAATTCATCGCCTTCAATTGTATTTCCATCACGATCTTCAGTTTTATTTTTATGACCATAACAATCTATAAAAAAAGTACCAATCGCACGCTGCCTTTCAATATTATTGCTATTTTTGTTATCAAAAACATCATTATCAAAACAAACATTTATCAAACCGCTTATAAAATCGCCTGTTTCTTCTCCATCGTCTTCAGAAGTCATCACTTGCCATGCACGGGATCTTTCAATATAGACATCAGCCGAAAAATTACTTTGATCTTTATTAGCGGTTTTTGCTAAATATTCCTGATTTGCAATTTCTATAGTCAAAATTGCTGCGATCTGATCCCTGATTATTTCATTTGTATCCTGTTTTTCAATGAGCGATTTAATTTGTGCTATCATATTTTTTCAAAGCCTCAAGCCCAATATTATAAATTCCACGTGTGCGATCGGGGGTGCATTCAAAAACGCTTGCCGTCCATATTTTGCCATTGGTATCAGCATAATTACATTTCCAGTTTTTTCCCGGAATATCCAATGAATCAATGCTTGAAATTCTTACTACAATTTCAACTCTACGACCATTTACGCCGATTCCAGTTTGTTGATCGAGAAAAAAACCTATATCATTAACACGGCATTTTATCGGATATTCATGGATTCCATCAATTAACGTTAATTCAGTTGCAAATCCGTTGACATTATCCTCAAGTGTAAATGATAAATCATTCTCCGCTTGCTGGATCAGATTCATTTTTATCCTCTGTATTTTCTTCTTTTTTTGATATACCAAAAGGATTTACAGATTTACCTTTTTTATTTTCTTTTTTTGATATTTTAATTTCCATTTTTTCAATGATTTTTTCTTCTTCTTTTTCATCTGCCTTTGAAAGTTCAATATCTTTTTCCTTGGATAAATCAATTGAATCTTTTTTAACAATCCAACCAATGCCTAAAAATTTTTCAAAATTTTTCCCGCATTCTTTTCTTGTAATTGATTTTCCTGGTTCTTTAATACCAACTTTTGTACTTATTGATCTATGTGGTGCAACGATATAAATTTGTTCATCCATGAAATTCCTCCGTTTTTAAAATATTCAACAAAAACCAGTTAATTAAAACTGGTTTAAATTTAATATTTTATGCCTCTGTATCAATACATCCAAAACAATCAATTGCTACTGGTATCAATAAAGGTCTTGTTTTGATTTCAATTATTGCCTGATCACCATCATCATCATACCAAGAACGGCCTGTATATGCTCTATTATCAAGATTTATTGTTGCTGGCAAAAGCCCTAAGTCCTGACCGAGTAATTTACCAATGCTCGGAGCATTACAATAAACTCTTCTCAAATCCATATTCATTGATCCTGCATCCGGTATAAGGATTACTTTATCATCACCTACAAATGGTAATGTTGCTGGACTCGATGAATCAGATGGATCAACATATTCGCCTTCGTATGACCAACATCTGAACCGTTTATTTTCAATAAGAATTTCACCCAGAAAAACAGCATCCGGACTTTGATCCTGTGGATTTACGGTCCCGGGCGCATAATTTCTTATATCAAATTTGTCTTGAATTTTTGCATTCCGAAGATAATTTCTTAATGCATCTTTTCCAAAAATAACGTTTCTGGCATCTGCGCCGGAATCCTGTTTGATTACACGATAAAGCGAGTAAATATCGGAATCGGGGTCTGAATCTTCATCTTCCCAGTCAATAGAAACTAGTGGAAAATGACTTGCTTTTGTCAAAAAATCGATTGTATATGCTGCTACACAATTTTCATCATACAAAGTAATACCTGATGCCGTTTGAAGAACTTGAGCTGCTTGATATTCAATATGTCTATTGATTTCATTCTCAATTTCCACCATAACATCCATGATATTATTCTGCAATTGCTGCATATATCCCATTTGTTCGGTTTCATATTCCGATTTGCCAAATGCTTTTGAAATTAAATCGCCGGCTGCAAAATCAGATTGCAATGCAACCACGGGCGGAGTATATTCTTTTGATGTGTATTGACTTCGTTTAATTTTTGACCCATGTTGAACAAAATTCGAAATAACGGGAGCAATATACCTAGTACCTCTCTGAACATCAATTTTTACGGATTCGGCATCCCTTATATCGGAAGGTCGAGTTCTGAAAAATGATGACAAAAAGGGGATAAATGTTTTTTCCTCTTTATACGCTTCGAGGTAAGCGGTTCTATAATTAACTGCCATATTTTTTACCTTCCTTTTAAGTTAATGTGTCGAGAATGTTTTTATCACTTCTTGAAACGACATAAATTCCCGCTGCTTTGAGATAATCTTTAATTGCTTCGGTAATATTTTCGCCGGCATTCCCACCATAAATACGAATTTTCTCTTCTTCGACTTCGCCTTTTATGAGAACACCTACCGGATCATCACCTGCGCCATCTGCTACAACTTCGCTTAATGAAATTCCTCTAGGAACATTTGCGCCTGATGGACTATCATTCGAAGCATATGGACACCATTTCCCGCCTGATGTTACTCTGGCAAGAATTGTCAATCTATAAGTTGTTACTGCTCCTGCGCTTGTCAATTCTGCCTGTTCTGTTTTTTCTGCTGATCTTAC
>Ga0210129_1000033_pt1 | contig 37000 bp, 37 predicted proteins | sample WestPond_Cattail_2_FD_185582 | JGI IMG/M metagenome (GOLD analysis project Ga0210129, IMG submission 185582) | Wetland microbial communities from the San Francisco Bay, California, USA, that impact long-term carbon sequestration -... | ecosystem: Environmental > Aquatic > Marine > Wetlands ... | reverse complement strand
TTTTATCCCCTCTCCCCCTGGGAGAGGGTTAGGGTGAGGGCCTCTTGCCCGGCCACCGCCCTCACCCCTGCCCTCTCCCAGAGGGAGAGGGAGCTGAAGAGGTTTGTCCTCTCCCGGAGGGAGAGGGGGCTGAGGCCGTGCGCAACTGTTCGATCACCACATCGCGCTTGTGATTCAGGTGCGCCACCAGCACGGTGCGCAGGGCGGCGCTGTCGCGCGTTTCGAGCGCGGCCACCATCTGGTCGTGCTCCTGCAGGGCGCGCTTCCACTTCTCGCCGTCCTGGTTGGAGCGGAAACGCAGCGCCTGCAGCCGGGCGTTGACCTGGGTGTAGGTGGCGGTCAGCACCGGGTTGCGGGCGGCGGCATTGATGGCGCGGTGAATGGCGGCATTGAGGCGGTAGTAGGCCGACAGATCGCGCCGGGTGTAGGCGGCCTTCATCTCGAAGTGCATGGCCTGGATTTCGCTGAGCTCCTCGGCGTTGATGCGCTGCGCCGCCAGCTCGCCCGACTGCCCCTCCAGCCCGGCCATCACCTCGAAGGTGTTGCGCACATCGGCCTCGCTCAACTCCACCGCAATCGCGCCCCGGTTGGGCAGCAGTTCCACCAGGCCTTCGGCGGCCAGCGTCTTGATGGCCTCGCGCAGGGGTGTGCGCGAGACTTTGAGTTGCTCGCACAGCTCACGCTCGTTGAGCTTGGCGCCCGGCGCGATCAGCCCCTCCACCAGCATCTGGCGCAGGCGCTGGGTGGCCTGCTCGTGCAGGGCGGCAGGCGGAATGGCAAGGATCTGGGCCGTCATGAACAGATTTTGTATTCAAAAAATAGGCTCAATGGCCTTATTTTAGGCTTAATACCGTTGACAAATCAATTTTGTATGCAAAAAATGCTTCATCCTTTGACTCCCCTTCTGCCATGCTGACCACCGACTTCCACCCCACCGGCCGCCATTTCCTGCAGATTCCCGGCCCCTCGCCCGTGCCAGACCGCGTATTGCGCGCCATGAGCCTGCCCACCATCGACCACCGCGGCCCCGAGTTCGCGCTGCTGGGCCTGAAGGTGCTGGCCGATATCCAGAAAATCTTCCAGACCCGGCATCCGGTGATGATCTACCCGGCTTCCGGCACCGGCGCCTGGGAAGCGGCGTTGGTCAACACCCTGAGCCCGGGCGACCAGGTGCTGATGTACGAGACCGGCCACTTCGCCTTTCTCTGGAACAAACTCGCCACCCGCCTGGGCCTGAAAGCCGAGGTGATCGCCCAGCCCGGAACCGACAACGGCATCCCCGCGAGCTGGCGCCGCGGCGTGCAGGCCGAGTTGATCGAGCAGCGCCTGAAGGCCGACACCGGCCACGCCATCAAGGCGGTCTGCGTGGTGCACAACGAAACCTCCACCGGCGTGACCAGCAACATCGCCGCCGTGCGCCAGGCCATCGACGCCGCCAAACACCCGGCCCTGCTGCTGGTGGACACCATCTCGGGCCTGGCTTCGGCCGACTACCGGCACGATGAATGGGGGGTGGACGTCTCCATCAGCGGTTCGCAAAAAGGCCTGATGCTGCCGCCGGGCATGAGCTTCAACGCGCTCTCGCCCAAGGCCATCGAGGCCAGCAAGTCGGCCAGGCTGCCGCGCAGCTTCTGGGCCTGGGACGAGATCATCGAGATGAACAAGGGCGGCTACTGGCCCTACACCCCCAACACCAACCTGATGTACGGCCTGAGCGAGGCCTGCGACCTGATTCTCGGCCAGGGGCTGGACGCCGTGCTGGCGCGCCACCAGCGCTGGGCCGAAGGCGTGCGCGCTGCGGTGCAGGCCTGGGGGCTGGAGATCCAGTGCGCCGACGCCACGGTCTATTCGCCGATCCTGACCGGGGTGATGACGCCCGTGGGCGTGGACGCCGACGCGGTGCGCAAGATCATCCACGAGCGCTTCGACTGCTCGCTCGGCACCGGCCTGGGCAAGATCAAGGGCCGCATGTTCCGCATCGGGCACCTGGGCGACAGCAACGACCTGACGCTGATTGCCACGGTGGCCGGCTGCGAGATGGGCCTGAAGCTGGCGGGCGTGAAGCTCGCCGGCTCCGGCGTGCAGGCCATCATGGACTACTACGCCAGCCACCCGGTGGCCTTGCCGCAGCGCCAGGCGGCCTGAATCCGGTTCTGAAAGCGCGCCGCGCGGAGTCCGCCGCGCGGCGCGCAGTGTGTGAGTGACGGACGCCCCATAACGAGGAGACAAGCATGACCACCGAAACCCTGAACCCCAAGGGCGCGCGCGCCCGCATCCACGTCCTCGCGGCCGCCGCCGTGCTGGGCGCCACCGCCCTGCTCGGCGCCGCCCCGGCGCAGGCGCAGATCGAGCTCAAGCTCGGCCACGTGGGCGAGCCCGGCTCGCTGTTCCAGATCAGCGCCGACGAGTTCGCCCGCCGCGCCAATGCCAGGCTGGCCGGCAAGGCCAAGGTGGTGGTCTACGGCTCCAGCCAGCTCGGCGGTGACAAGGAGATGATGCAGAAGCTCAAGCTCGGCACCCTTGACATGGCCCTGCCCTCCACCGTGATGTCCTCCGAGGTGGATCTGGCCGGCATCTTCGAGATGCCCTACATCGTCAAGGACCGCGCCCACATGGGCCGGATCGAGAAGGATGTGTTCTGGCCCTCCATCGAGCCCGCCATCGAGAAGAAGGGCCTGAAGGTGCTGGCGGTGTGGGAAAACGGCGTGCGCCACATCACCAACAACAAGCATCCGATCCGGACCCCCGCTGATCTGCAGGGCATCAAGCTGCGCGTGCCCGGCGGCAAGTGGCGCGTCAAGATGTTCCAGGGCTACGGCGCCAACCCCAGTCCGATGAAGTTCTCCGAACTGTTCACCGCGCTGCAGACCGGCGTGATGGACGGCCAGGAAAACCCCTTCACCCAGATCTACTCGGCCAAGCTGCACGAAGTGCAGAAATACCTCTCCCTCTCGGGCCACGTCTACACCCCGGCCTACCTGACGGTGGGAACGAAGCGCTACAACAGCCTGCCGGCCGACGTGCGCCAGGTGCTGGAGCAAACCGCGCGCGAGACCCAGGCCTACGTCTATGCCGAGGCCGAGAAGGCCGAATCCGAACTGCTGGGCAAGCTCAAGCAGAGCGGCATCCAGGTCAACGAGGTCGACAAGAACGCCTTCATCGCCGCCAGCAAGCCGATCTATGAAGAGTTCGGCAAGGAAGTCCCCGGCGCCAAGGCGCTGATCGACAAGGCCGTGGCCCTGGGCAACTAAGCCGCAACAGAAAGACCGACATGCACGTTACTTCAATCAACGGCGGCGACCTGGACCGCTTCCGCCAGCGCTACGGCCTGTTTCTCGAGCGGGTGGTGATGGTTCTCATGGTGCTGCTGGCGGCCGAGGTGACGCTGGGCATCGTCTACCGCACCGTGGGCCAATCCCTGGTGTGGTACGACGAGGTGGCCTCGGTGCTGCTGGCCTGGCTGACCTTCTATGGCTCGGCGCTGGCCTCGGTCAAGCGCGGCCACATCGGCTGCCCGGAGGTGGTCGACCAGTTGCCGGCACAAGCCAGGCGCTGGGTCGGCATCTTCAGCCAGGTGCTGGTGATCCTGTTCTTCGCGCTGCTGGGCTGGGTGGGTCTGATCATCCTGCCGGTCCTGGCCACCGATGCGCTGGAGAGCCTGCCCTGGGTGCCGATGAGTTTCGTGCAGTCGGTCATTCCCATTTCCTCGGTCCTGATCCTGCTGGCCGAGACGCTCAATCTGATCGACCTGCTGCGCGACAAGGGCGTGGCGGTCGACCCGCTGGCCGACAGCCTGCACTGAACCCGAGAGACAACCAACCATGTCCACCATGCTCCTCCTCTTCGGTGCCGTGCTGCTGCTGGTGCTGATCAACGTGCCCATCGCCGTGTCGCTGGGCATCGTCGCCGTCGTCGCCATGCTGACCAGCCACGGCCTCGAGTCCCTGCCCAACGTCGCGCTGGTCATCTACAACGGCGCCACCAACTTCCCGCTGCTGGCGATCCCGCTGTTCATCCTGGCCGGCGCCATCATGAACGCCTCGGGCATCTCGCAGCGCCTGATCGCCTTCGCCTCGGCCATCTTCGGCTGGGTGCGCGGCGGCCTGGCGCACGTGTCCATCGGTGCCTCGCTGTTCTTCGCCGAGATCTCGGGTTCCGCCGTGGCCGACGTCGCCGCGCTGGGCTCGATCCTGATCCCCGGCATGAAGGCCAAGGGCTACCCCGCTCCCTACGCCGCCGCCGTCATGTCCTCTGCCGCGACGCTGGCGGTGATCATCCCGCCCTCCATCCCCATGATCCTGTACGCGGTGATGGCCGAGACCTCGGTGGTGCAGATGTTCGTGGCCGGCATTGTGCCGGGCCTGATCGGCGCCCTCGGCCTGATGGGCGTGGCCAGCTTCCTGGCCCGCCGCTACAAGCTGCCGCGCGACGAGCGCTTCTCGGGCCAGCGCATCCTGCAGGCCGGGCGCGAGGCGCTGTGGGCCTTCGCGCTGCCCATCATCATCCTGGGCGGCATCTTCGGCGGCGTCGTCACGGCTACCGAGGGCGCGGCACTGGCGGTGATCGCCGCGCTCTTCGTCGGCCTGGTGATCTACCGCGAGCTCGACCTCAAGCACCTGCGTGCCGCCGTCATGGAAGGCGGCGCGCAGACCGCCGTGGTCATGCTGCTGGTGGCCACCAGCGCCCTGCTGGGCACCTACCTGACGGAAGTGCAGGCGCCGCAGGCGCTGGCGCAGGCGGTGTCGGACTACACCTCCAACAAGTGGGTGGTGCTGGCCCTGCTCAACGTGCTGTTCCTGTTCCTGGGCATGTTCCTGCACTCGGCGGCGGCCATCATCCTGGTCATCCCCATCGTCATGCCGCTGGTGCGTGCCGTGGGCATCGACCCGGTGCACTTCGGGCTGATCGTCACCATCAACCTGGGCATCGGCCAGCAGACGCCGCCGGTGGCCAGCGTGCTGATGGTGGCCAGCTCGATTGCCAGGGCCTCGGTGTGGGAAGTCACGCGCGTGAACATCTGGTTCATCGGCGTGCTGTTTGGCGTGCTGATGCTGGTGACCTATGTGCCGGTGACCGGCATGGGTCTGGTCGACCTGTTTTATAGGTAGCACCCCTGTTGCTTGCTCACTTCGTGTAGCCATGCCCCGCGCCTACGCCAGAGTCTCAGGCTCTTCGGCCTGTCCGAGCCTGCGCAGGCAGGCTCGGAGCCGCAGGCCTCAGCCCCCTCAAGGGGCAACGCCAGTGGCCCGGCGAAGCCGGTTCCACGGCGTTCCGCGAACGAGGCATCGCTGGCGTGGCACCCCATCTGATTTCGAATGGATCGTCTGACATGAGTGATACAGGACAAGTCCACCTGCGCATCGAGGCCGGCGTGGCCTCGGTGCTGTTCGACCGGCCCCAGGCGCGCAATGCGATGACCTGGGCCATGTACGAGCAGTTGATGGCGATCTGCCGCCAGTTGCAGAGCGACGGCACGGTACGGGTCGTCACCTTCCGCGGGGCCGGCGGCGAGGCCTTCATCGCCGGCACCGACATCGCACAGTTCCAGTCCTTCAGTACCGGCGAAGACGGCGTGGCCTACGAGCGCCAGATCGACGCCTGCATGGCCCTGCTCGAAAGCCTGCCCATGCCCACGCTGGCCGTGGTCGAGGGCTGGGCCGTGGGCGGCGGGCTGGCCATTGCCACCGGCTGTGATTTCCGCCTCGCCACCAGCACGGCGCGCTTTGGCGTGCCGATTGCCAGGACGCTGGGCAACTGCCTGTCCATCGCCAACCTGGCGCGCCTGACGGCGGCCTTCGGCCTGCAGCGCGTCAAGCGCATGCTGCTGCTGGCCGAAATCCTCAACGCCGAGGAGGCGCTGGCCTGCGGCTACCTGCAGGAGGTCTGCGCGCCGACGGAGATCGAGGCCGCCACAGCCAGGCTGGTGCAGCGCCTGGCCGCGCTGGCGCCGGTGACGCAAAGCGTCGCCAAGGAGGGCTTGCGCCGGTTGACGGCGCACGGCCTGCCGGATGGGGAAGACCTGATCCGCCGCGCCTACGGCAGCGCCGACTTCCACGAAGGAGTGGCGGCTTTCGTCGCCAAGCGCCCCCCGGACTGGAAAGGCAACTGATGAGCGCGGCAACTGCACGCACCGACAAAAAATCGGGCCCCTTGGCCGGCCTGCGCGTGCTCGAACTCACGCAGATCATGTCGGGCCCGACCTGCGGCATGCTGCTGGCCGACATGGGCGCCGACGTCATCAAGGTCGAGAAGCTGCCCGGCGGTGACGACGCGCGCGGCTACCGCGATCCGCTGGTCAACGGCGTCTCCGCGCCCTTCATGATGATGAACCGCAACAAGCGCGGCATCGCCATCAACCTCAAGCACGACGAGGGTCGCGCGGTGCTGCTGCGCATGGCGCGCGACGCCGACGTGCTGGTGGAGAACTTTCGCGGCGGCACGCTGGACAAGCTGGGCCTGGGCTACGACGTGCTGGCCAGAATCAACCCGGGGCTGATCTACTGCGCGATTTCCGGTTACGGCCGCACCGGGCCGTACGCCGACAAGGGCGGGTTTGATTTGATCGCGCAGGGCTTTGCCGGCCTGATGTCCATCACCGGCGAGCCCGGTCGGCCGCCGGCCAAGAATGGCAACGCCGTGTCGGACATGAACGCCGGCATCCTGGGGGCGCTGGGCATCGTGTCGGCCTACGTGCACAAGCTCAAGACCGGCCAGGGCCAGATCGTCGACACGTCCCTGAGCGACGCGGCGCTGCAGCAGCTCTACTGGCACGCCGCCATCTTCTTTGCCAACGGAACATCGAGCGAGCCCACCGGCTCGGCCCACATCCTGACCGCGCCCTACCAGGCCTTCGAGGCCAGCGACGGCTGGATCAACATCGGCGGCGCCAACCAGGCCAACTGGGAGCGCATCGCCGGGGTGCTGGGCCACCCCGAGTGGCGCAGCGACCCGCGCTTCGTGACCAATAGCGACCGCATGGCGCACCGCGAGGCGCTGGTCACGCTGATGAACGCCGTGCTGCGCACGCGCACCCGCGCCGACTGGCAGGCCGCTTTGGATGCCGCCGGCGTGCCGGCCGGGCCGGTGCACACCGTGGGCGAGGCGCTCAGCCACCCGCAGACGCTGGCGCGCGGCATGGTGGTCGAGCTGGAGCACCCGCAGGCCGGAGCGACGCGTGCCATCGGCTGCCCGATCCACTTCTCGGCCACGCCAACGCAAATCACGCGGCCGGCGCCGCTGCTGGGCCAGCACACGCGGGACCTGTTGCGGGAATTCGAATACGATGATTCACAGATTGATACACTGATTGCCAGGGGCGTAATCGCAGAATCGTAAATGTCGTGGCATCATGTAAAAAGACCACCGATTCACCTATGCAATGAAGTTCATGAGTAAAATTACTAAAATCCTCCTGTGCGCGTTGGGAACCCTTCTGGCGGGTCACAGCCTGGCCCAGAACGCCTGGGTCGTCGGCCAGTCCGCCCCCTTGAGCGGCAGCAACGCCAGCTTCGGACGCGACATCCGCGACGGCGCCCTGGCCTATTTCAAATCTGTCAACAACAGTGGCGGCATCCATGGCGTGCCGATCGAGCTGGTCGTGCTGGATGACCAGAACCAGCGCAAGGCCGCTGGCGAGAACACCAGCAAGCTGCTGGCGACCAAAGGCCTGGTGGCCCTGTTCGGCTATGCCTCGGCCACCCTCAGCCTGGACGCCATGCCGCAGGCGGAAAAAGCCGGCGTCCTGTTCTTTGCGCCGTTCTCGGGTGCCAAGCCGGTGCGCAAGCCCAGCCCGGTGGTGTTCACGCTGCGCGCCTCCTATGGCGACGAACTCGAAAAAATGCTGGCCTTCTGGACCGGCCTGGGCATGAAGCAAGTGGTGGTGGTGCACTACGACGACGAGGTCGGCACGCAGAACCTGGAAGTGGTCACCGAATACCTGTCCAAGCAGGGCAAGAAGCCCCTGGCCTTCTCCCTGCAGCGAAATGCCAAGATCGATGCCGCCAGGTTCAATGAACTGGCCGCGCTCAAGCCCGAGGTGATCATCAACACCGTGCTCTCCGGGCCGGCCGCCCAGATCAGCAAACAGCTGGTCGCCAAAGGCATGTTCATCCCGATGTCCAGCCTGTCCTTCGTCGGTGCCCAGCAATACATTGATGCCGCAGGCGATGCCGGAGCCGGTGTCTCGATTTCCCAGGTCGTGCCCAATCCTTCCACTTCGCTGCCGGTGGTGCGGGAATGCGCCAAGGCCCTGCAGGATGCCGGTGTGAAAGCGGTCATGAACAGCGCCCACCTTGAAGCCTGCATCGGCGCCAAGGTGTTGACCGAGGCCATGCGTCGCAGCAAGAAAGTGGGCGACCCCAAGGCCTTGCTGGCTGCCATGAAGGCCATGGGCACCTATGACACGGGCGGCTTCGCGGTGACCTACGGACCCAACCAGCACCACGGCAGCAAGTATGTGGAGCTGGGCATGGTCGCGCGCGGCGGCAAGCTGCGCAACTGACCCCTTCCGCCATGTAAAAGGGCGCCACTGGCGCCCTTTTTTTCATGCCGGATCGGCTCAGACCGTCAGTTCGCGCGCCGTGATCTGGTACCGGAAGGCATCCGGTGAATAGGAATCCAGCCGCTCCTCGGCGGTCTCGGCCACCGGGTACATCAGGAAGCCCAGCTTCGGTCCGTTGGAATTCGGCAGTGCCACGTCGTGCGCCATGTTCCAGGCCAGCCAGTTGCCTTCCCAGCCGCCGAACAGGGCCTGGTTCACCGGGGCGACCACCGGGTTGTCCGTGGTCTTGATCCACTGCGGCGTTTCCAGGCGCATGACCTTGGCCACGTCGGCCGGGTCCATCGCCACCCAGCCGTGGTCCTGCAGAAACACTTCGGCCCGGCAGTGCTGCGCGCCCTTGAGGCTGGCCGGGTTGCCGCCGAGTTCCCTGTAGCCGAAGGCGGATGGCACCAGGCGCAGGCCGTACACATCACGCGCCGGCAGCCCCACCGAACGGCACAGGCCGACAAAAACAGCGCTGAGATCGGCGCACTTGCCGCCCAGGTTGCCGGTCTCCAGCATGGTCTTGATATCGCCCTCGCCGCAGCCGCGCACCTTGGGTTCGCGGTAGGTGTTGGCCACCACCCAGTCGTAGATCTTTTTTGCCTTGTCCACGTCGGTTTTGGCGCCCTGGGTGGCCTTGAGCGCGGTCTCGCGCACGATGCCGTCGGTCGGCAACAGCGCGGTGGGACGGGTCCAGGATTGCAGGCTGGCCGCATCCTCGTGCACGGCTTGTCTGGCAGACCAGTTGACTGCCCGGTTTTGCGTCTGGATACGGCTGGTGATCTCCACGAAAGGCTGCTTCTCACCGGCGGCAAATTCCACGTACAGCATCTTCGCGCCGTAGTGGGCGTCGCTGCTCAGGCGGGCGCTGCCATTGGTGGTGAAGGCATTGTCCAGCGAGTGCTGCCAGTCGGTATCGACCGAAGGCACCGGCAACCAGACCCGTGTGACGCCCTCGGGCTGGAGGATATCCACCCGGGTGGTCACCTCAAAAGTGCGCCAGGCGCCGGGCTGGGGCTTGAACTCGCGCTGGGCGGCCGCAGCTTGAGAGAAGCCGGTGGCCGGCAGGGCCGACGCAGCCGCCAGGGCGGCTGTACGCTGCAGAAAGGTTCGACGTTCGGGGGTCATGGGGAGATCTCCGCAATAGTGGGACAGGGACGCCAGCGGCGCAGGTAAAGGTGCCTCGCAATGACGTGTGGCTGCTGGTGCAGCCACCGCCGGATTATGGCGAGGCCCTGCGGACCCGCGATTCGCATCGGGTATATTTCCCGGATAAAGAAATGGTTATTGGCAGGAGACAAAACAGTTCATGAACGGTACGGGCAAGCACCCTGGCCCCGCGCGTCGCGGCATTCTTATCAGGGACCCGCAGTTGTCTGACGCTCAGGCAACACGCCAGGCGGCACTGACACGGTTGGCCCTCCCGGATCTGGCACCCCATGTGCAGGCCGAGAGCGACACGGACGCCCAGGGGCCGTATGTGCGGCTGCGGCTCGACGCGCCCAGCATGCAGGCCTGGGCGCCCGGCTTCGATACCATGCGATTGGCCGCGACCCTGAACCTGCATCCCCTGGACAGCGATGCCGACCTCCTGCGCGAAATCGTGGTCGCCATGCTCATGGGGCCGGTCGGCTTTGAGTTCTCCAGCCTGGACGAACTGGAGTCGGCGGTCTACATCCGGCGCAACATCGTGCAAGCCGCGCGCAAGACCACGCTGGCCTTCGAAACCGAGGGCGCCGAACGGCCCGAAGACTGCTGGACCTATGATGAAGACAAAGGTTTTACGCTGCTGCCCGGCGTGCCGCTGCTGCGCGCGCTGATCAAGACCACCCAGCCCGAAGTGTCGGGCCGGCTCTATTCCTTCTCCTGCTACCGCGCCACCGAATACGTGACGCTGCTGGGCATCGCGCAGGAACTGGCGCGCTGCAACCCCGAACTGTTCGAACGGCTGCAGACCTTGTGGCGCCAGCGCGCCATCATGTCGGAGGAGTTTCACACGGTGTTCCTGCGCGAGCAGGGCTCGATGGACGAACCCCTGCCGCCGCTGTACTACGTGCCGGGCGACCGGGTGTGGTTCCGCAACCCGCACGAGGCTTCGGCCGACGCCACCGGCTTCGAGGGTTCCTGGGTCATGTATCTGGGCGGCGGCCTGTTCACCAATTTCTGGAAAGCCAACCAGCACTACACCCTGACCGCCAAATGCGTGGAGATCTACCACTGGCGCCACGGCCTGTACCTTGATGCCAAGGGCGAGCAGCAAATCGACGAGGCACGCATCGCGCCTCTGATCGAGGCCACGCTGAACAACCCGGTCGAACTGGCGCGCATCATGGCGCTGATGACGCGCTGGCGCGAGCCGCGCGGCATCTACACCGAAGCCGGTGGCTGCATGGACACCACGCGCGAATTCGCCCGCTGGGTGCGCCCGGGCACCACGGACATGCCGATCCCCAAAACGTGACGGCCCGGCTGCCGCGGCAGCGCCGCTAGCGTGCTGCCGGCTTACGCCTTCGAGCGCTGGATGGAAACGCCGCTGGTACGCGGGGGCTTGCCGCGCAGGAGTGGTTCGACCAGCGCTGCCGCCTCGCGGCCGGTCCAGTCCACCTCGCCGCGCACGCGCTGACGCGGCCGGCCCTCGGCGTCGATCAGGTAGGTCGTGGGCATGGCGCGGACGCCCCACGCCTGGGCGATTTCGCTCTTCTGGTCGAGCAGCACCGTGAGGTTCAGGCCACTGGCCTGCAGGTACTGATGGATGCGACGCGGACCTTCGCCCACATTCACGGCCAGCACCAGCAGTTGCTCGGGACCGTAGATTTCCGCCAGTTGCTGCAGCGAGGGCATCTCGGCACGGCACGGCGGGCACCAGGTGGCCCAGAAATTCAGCAGCACGGCGCGGCCGCGCAGGTCAGCCAGCTTCCAGACCTTGCCCTGCAGGTCCAGCGCCTGCAGCGGCGGCACGGCCAAGCCTTGGGGCCAGGGGGTCACGTCGTAGCCCTTCTCGGCCAGCACCGGCACGGCCACTGCACCAAGGGCCAAGCCCAGGAAGCGACGACGGTCCACGGCGTTCAAACCTTACCCGCCACCCAGCCCGGCACGCTGGCCAGCGCCGCGCCCAGCTTGGCCGGTTCGGTGCCGCCGGCCATGGCCATGTCGGGCTTGCCGCCGCCCTTGCCGCCGACCTGCTGCGCCACGAAGTTGACCAGATCCCCGGCCTTGACTTTGCCCACGCTGTCGGCCGTGACGCCGGCAGCCAGTTGCACCTTGTCGCCGTCGACCGCCGCCAGCACGATGACCGCCGTCTTGAGCTTGTTCTTGAGCTGGTCCAGCGTGTCGCGCAGGGTCTTGGCATCGGCGCCTTCGAGCCTGGCCGCCAGCACCTTGATGCCTTTGACGTCCACGGCCTGCGCCACCAGATCATCGCCCTGGCTGGAGGCCAGCTTGCCCTTGAGTGCGGCAATTTCCTTCTCCAGGGCCTTGACCTGGTCCAGCATCTGGCCCAGCCGCGCATTGAGCTCGGTCGCCGGGGCCTTGAGCGTACCGGCAGCCTGCGTCACCGTGTCTTCGAGTTGCTGCAGGTAGGCCAACGCGTTGACGCCGGTCACCGCCTCGATGCGGCGCACGCCGGCGGCCACGCCGCCCTCGCCCACCACCTTGAACAGGCCGATGTCGCCGGTGCGCAGCACATGGGTGCCGCCGCACAGTTCGCGGCTGCTGCCGATGTCGAGCACGCGCACGTGGTCGCCGTACTTCTCGCCGAACAGCATCATGGCACCGGTCTTCTGGGCTGACTCGATGTCCATCACGCGCGCCTGGGTGGCGGCGTTGGCCAGGATCTCGGCGTTCACCTTGGCCTCGATCGCGCGGATCTGGGCTTCGGTCACCGGCGCGTTGTGCGCGAAGTCGAAGCGCGTGCGCTCGGCGTTCACCAGTGAGCCCTTCTGTTGTACATGGCTGCCCAGCACCTCGCGCAGCGCCTTGTGCATCAGGTGCGTGACCGAGTGGTTGCGCTGGGTGGCCGCGCGTTTGAGCAGGTCCACCTGCGCCGTCACATGGTCGCCGACGTTGAGCGTGCCTTGCGTCAGCGTGCCGTGGTGGCCGAAGACATCGGCCTTGATCTTCTGCGTGTCCTCAACATTGAAGACCACGAAGGGCTTGCCCTCACCCCTGCCCTCTCCCAGAGGGAGAGGGAGTGAAGAGGCTGATGCCCCCTCGCCCTTGAGCTTGGAAGAAGCGGTTGTGGCTCCCTCGCCCCTCTGGGGAGAGGGTTGGGGTGAGGGGCTGCCAGGGGCAACGAGCGTCTCAGCCCGAACGGTAATGGTCCCCTCGTCACCGACCTGGCCGCCGCTCTCGGCATAGAACGGCGTGGTGTCGAGCACCACCACGCCGTTCTGGCCGGCTTTCAGCGCAGCCGTGGCCACCCCATCGACATACAGCGCCACGATCTTGGCCTTGGTGACGAGCTTGTCGTAACCGATGAATTCATTGCCGGCGCCGGTGTATTCCAGCGCGCGGTCCATCTTGAACTTGCCGGCGGCGCGGGCCTGGGCTTTCTGGCGCTCCATGGCGGCGGCAAAGCCGGCCTCGTCCACCTCCACGCCGCGCTCGCGGCACACATCGTTGGTGAGGTCCAGCGGGAAGCCGTAGGTGTCGTGCAGCTTGAAGGCCACCTCGCCAGCCAACATAGGTGGCTCCCCCGCTTTCACGACCTGAACCGCACCAGACGCAATTCGTTCTTCAAGAGTGCCGCTTCCAACTTTCGTCCAATGGCCTAACTTCGACTCAATGGCCTCCTCAAGAATCTCCATGCCTACGTCAAGCGTCTCGAAGAAACGCTCTTCCTCGGCCTTGAGCACGTCGATGATGCGCTGCTCGTTGGCGGCCAGGTTCGGGTAGGCCGCGCCCATCAGCTTGACGAGGTCGGGCACCAGCTTGTGGAAGAACGGCGTCTTCTTGCCCAGCTTGTAGCCGTGGCGGATGGCGCGGCGCACGATGCGGCGCTGCACATAGCCGCGGCCCTCGTTGGACGGGATCACGCCGTCGCTCACCAGGAAGGCGGTGGCGCGGATGTGATCGGCAATCACGCGCAGGCTCTTGTTGGAGAGGTCTTTCTCGCCGGTCTCGCGCGAGGCGGCCTTGATCAGCGCGTCGAACAGGTCGATCTCGTAGTTGCTGTGCACGTGCTGCAGGATGGCGGCCAGGCGTTCCAGGCCCATGCCGGTATCGACGCAGGGCGCGGGCAGCGGCTTGATGGAGCCGTCTTCCTGCATGTCGAACTGCATGAACACGTTGTTCCAGATCTCGATGTAGCGGTCGCCGTCGGCGTCCGGGCTGCCCGGGGGGCCGCCGGGGATTTCGGGACCGTGGTCGTAGAAGATCTCGCTGCAGGGGCCGCAGGGCCCGGTGTCGGCCATCATCCAGAAGTTGTCGGAGGCGTACTTGGCGCCCTTGTTGTCGCCAATGCGCACCACGCGCTCGGGCGGCAGGCCGATCTCCTTGGTCCAGATGTCGTAGGCCTCGTCGTCGTCGATATAGACCGTGGCCCAGAGCTTGTCGGCCGGCAGCTTGTAGACCTGGGTCAGCAGCTCCCAGGCCCATTTCAGCGACTCGCGTTTGAAGTAGTCGCCAAAGCTCCAGTTGCCCAGCATCTCGAAGAAGGTGTGGTGGCGTGCGGTGTAGCCGACGTTCTCCAGGTCGTTGTGCTTGCCGCCGGCGCGCAGGCAGGCCTGCACCGAGGCGGCGCGCACGTAGGAGCGCTTGTCGGTGCCCAGGAACACGTCCTTGAACTGCACCATGCCGGAGTTGGTGAACATCAGCGTCGGGTCGTTGCCGGGAACGAGCGGGCTGGACGCCACCACGGTGTGGCCTTTCGAGGCAAAGAAGTCCAGAAAGGTCTTGCGGATGTCAGCGACAGTGAAGTTGGGTTTGCTCATGACTTTGTGTGGGGCCGTGCCGCCGGTGCCAGGGATCGCACCAGACGCGTAAATGCTTGATTTATTTGAACATTCGATTATAAGTTTCGAGTCAGCGTCCGCTTCTGTCGCCTTTGCAATGACCCCGGGCGAAAGATACTGGCAAAATCCGCCGACAAGACCCAGAATCCTGAAACCGGACCCTACCCCTAGAGAGACTCCCCATGGACATGAAGACCTCCCCCCTCGCGCTGCTCAAAGACCCGACCCTGCTCAAGACCGACGCCCTGATCAACGGCCAATGGGTCAAGGGCGCCAGCCGCTTCGACGTCCATGACCCGTCCAACGGCCTCAAGCTGGCCGACGTGGCCAACCTCGGCCCCAAGGATGCGGAGCAGGCCATCGCCGCCGCCAACGCCGCCTGGCCGGCCTGGCGCAGCAAGACCGGCAAGGAGCGCAGCATCATCCTGCGCAAATGGTTCGACCTGCTGATGGCCAACCAGGAGGACCTGGGCCGCATCCTGACCGCCGAGCAGGGCAAGCCCTTCCCCGAAGCCAAGGGCGAGATTGCCTATGGCGCCAGCTTCGTCGAGTGGTTTGCCGAGGAAGCCAAGCGCGTCAACGGCGAAACCCTGCCCCAGTTCGACAACAACCGCCGCCTGATGGTCATCAAGCAGCCGATCGGCGTCTGCGCCGCCATCACGCCGTGGAACTTCCCGCTGGCCATGATCACGCGCAAGGTGGCGCCGGCGCTGGCCGCCGGCTGCCCGGTCATCATCAAGCCGGCCGAACTGACGCCGCTGACCGCGCTGGCCGCCGGCGAGCTGGCCATGCGCGCCGGCATCCCGGCCGGGGTGCTCAACATCCTGTCGGCCGACGGCGACAACAGCATTGCCGTGGGCAAGGTGTTCTGCGCCAGCGAGGTGGTGCGCCACATCAGCTTCACCGGCTCCACCGAAGTGGGCCGCATCCTGATGGCGCAAAGCGCGCCCACCGTCAAGAAGATGTCGCTGGAGCTGGGCGGCAACGCGCCCTTCATCGTGTTCGACGATGCCGACGTCGACTCGGCCGTGGAAGGCGCCATGGCCAGCAAGTACCGCAACGCCGGCCAGACCTGCGTCTGCGCCAACCGCATCTATGTGCAGGACGGCGTGTACGACCAGTTCGTGCAGAAGTTCGCCGCCAAGGTCAAGGCGGTCAAGGTCGGCAACGGCTTCGAGGAAGGCGTGTCGCAGGGCCCGCTGATCGAGGACGCCGCCGTGGAGAAGGTGCAGCGTCACGTGGCCGACGCCGTGGCCAAGGGCGGCAAGGTGCTGACCGGCGGCAAGAAGATGCAGGGCCAGTTCTTCGAGCCGACCGTCATCTCGGAAGCCAACGCCAGCATGCTGTGCGCCACCGAAGAGACCTTCGGCCCCTTCGCCCCGGTGTTCCGCTTCAAGACCGAGCAGGATGCCATTGACGCGGCCAACAACACCATCTTCGGCCTGGCCAGCTATTTCTACAGCCGCGACGTGGGCCGCATCTTCCGCGTGGGCGAAGCGCTGGAGTACGGCATGGTCGGCATCAACGTCGGCATCCTGGCCACCGAGCATGTGCCGTTCGGCGGCGTCAAGCAGTCCGGCCTGGGCCGCGAGGGCTCCAGCCACGGCATGGAGGACTATCTGGAGATGAAGTACCTCTGCCTGGGCGATATCCTGAAGTAATCACACATGAACGCCACACGGCCCATCCTTCGACTGGCAGGCAGTCGCCTCGCGCTGGCAGCACTGCCCCTGCTCCTGGCCGCCTGCGCCGCGCTGGCGCCCGAGGACGCGCCCAAGGTCGATGTGGTGGGCTTCGAGCCGCTGACCGGCCAGGGCCTGGAGTTGCGCATGGCAGTCCAGCTGCGCATCGTCAACCCGAGCAATGTCGCCATCGACTATGACGGCGTATTTGTCGAAATGGACGTGCGTGGCCAGAGCTTCGCCAGCGGTGTCAGCAACGCCCAAGGCAGCGTGCCCCGCTTCAGCGAGACCGTCATCAGCGTCCCCGTGACCGTGACCGCCATGGCGGTCTTGCGGCAGGCGATCGGGATCGTCGGCGGCAACAACTCGACCATCACCTACGAGATGCGCGGCAAACTCTCGGGCCCTGTCTTCAAGAGTCACCGATTCAGATCCGACGGCGAGCTCAAACTGCCGACGGCGTTGCCCCTTGGTGGCGGCGCGGCCTGGTAGTGACGCAGCCTGAGCGCCGGTTTGGCGGCCGGCTTCCGTTAGAATCACGAACTCAAGCGGGTGTAGTTCAATGGTAGAACGGCAGCTTCCCAAGCTTCATACGAGGGTTCGATTCCCTTCACCCGCTCCAGTCAAAGCCATGGCACACGCCGGATCCGGCGCATCGGAGTTCGATGCGCCGTTCGTTTTTGCCGCCAACGGCAGCAAATCCCTGTATTTCACCCTCGACCAGCTGCAAAGCCGCATGTGCAGCGAGCGTCCCACACAACTGGATGTGGATTACACCCGTACGATGATGGGCTTTTTGCTGTTTGACAGCCGCCCGGTCAACATCGCCATGATTGGGTTGGGCGGCGGGTCACTGCTCAAGTTTTGTTACCGCCACTTGCCCGATGCACGGCTGACGGTGGTCGAGATCAACCCCCATGTCATTGCACTGCGTCATGAGTTTGAAGTCCCCGAAGATGAGGCGCGAATCGACATAGTCTGCGCTGACGGGGCCGACTTTATCCGGGCCCTGCCATCGGACACGTCCAGCCGGTATGACGTGCTGCTGATCGACGGTTTCGACGCTCAGGGACAAGCCGCCAGCCTGTGCTCGCAGCGCTTCTACGACGACTGCTTCCAGGCGCTCGCACCCGAGGGGGTCATGGTGGTCAACCTGCATCACGACCACCCCGACCACGCGGCATTCACAGGCCGCATCAGACTGGCTTTCGGCGGCAATTTTCTTGAGGTTGCATCCAAAGAAAAAAGCAACAGCATTCTCTTCGCGCGCAAAGGCCGACGGATTTCAATTGATGAACTGCGGCAGAACGACCCACTTGAGAGCTTTGACCAGGAAGTACGCGCTCAACTCCAGCGCGAGTTTTCACGTATCGCCTGGGACATGACAGAACCGGTTTAGTGCAGCGGAACGCCTGTCTTGGCCTGCACCTGCTCACGCGTCACACCCGGGGCCAGTTCCATCAGCTTCAGCCCTTGCGGCGTGACGTCCATCACGGCCAGGTCGGTGATGATGCGGTCCACCACGCCCGCGCCGGTCAGGGGCAGCGTGCACTGGGGCAGGATCTTGAGGTCTTCGCTGCCGTCCTTCTTCCTGGCCACATGCTCCATGAGCACGATGACGCGCTTGACACCAGCCACCAGGTCCATCGCGCCGCCCATGCCCTTGACCATCTTGCCCGGGATCATCCAGTTGGCCAGGTCGCCCTTTTCGCTCACCTGCATGGCGCCCAGGATGGACAGGTTGATCTTGCCGCCGCGGATCATGGCAAAACTCTCATGGCTGCCGAAGATCGACGAGCCCTTGATGGTGGTCACCGTCTGTTTGCCGGCGTTGATCAGGTCGGCGTCCACTTCATCTTCATACGGAAACGGGCCGATGCCCAGCATGCCGTTCTCGCTTTGCAGCCACACCTCGATGTGGTCCGGCACAAAGTTGGCCACCAGCGTCGGAATGCCGATGCCGAGATTCACATAGAAACCGTCCTGCAGTTCCTGCGCCGCACGCGCGGCCATTTGGTCTTGGGTCCAAGCCATGTTGTGCTCCTTAAACTTTACGGTCGCGGGTGGTGCGCTTTTCGATGCGCTTCTCGGGCGTGGGGTTGAGCACGATGCGGTGCACATAGATGCCCGGCAGGTGCACATCGTCGGGCGCCAGTTCGCCGGTGGCGACGATGCGCTCGACTTCCACGATGCAGATCTTGCCGGCCATGGCGGCGGCCGGATTGAAGTTGCGCGCCGTCAGGTTGAAACGCAGGTTGCCCGAGCGGTCGGCGATGTCGGCCTTGACCAGCGCCACGTCGGGCACCAGCGAGCGCTCCATCACGTAGGTCTCGCCGTCGAACTCGCGCAGGTCCTTGCCTTCGGCGACGATGGTGCCGACACCGGTCTTGGTGAAGAAGGCCGGAATGCCGGCGCCACCGGCGCGCAGTTTCTCGGCCAGCGTGCCCTGGGGCGTGAACTCCAGCTCCAGCTCGCCGGCCAGGTACTGGCGCTCGAACTCCTTGTTCTCGCCCACGTAGCTGGAGATCATTTTCCTGACCTGACGTGTCTGCAGCAGCTTGCCCAGGCCGAAGTCATCGACACCGGCGTTGTTGGAGATGGCGGTCAGATTCTTCGCGCCAGAGTCACGCACGGCATCGATCAGGGCCTCGGGAATGCCGCACAGACCGAAACCGCCCACGGCGATCAGCTGGCCGTCCTTGATGACGCCTTCGAGCGCCTTGGCCGCACTCGGAAAAATCTTGTTCACACGCTTCTCCTTTGAAGAATCAATGGCCTTACGATACTACCTATCAAGATACGTAGTTCCCCGTAAAGTACAACCCGATAGTGGCTCATGGATATCGACTACCGCCTCGCCTTCGAACTCGCGCCCATCGGCCTGGTGCTGTCGCGCCACCGTGTGATTGTGGACTGCAATCGCCATTTGTGCGAGATGTTCGGGGCCGCGCGGGAGCGGCTGGTGGGCCAGTCCTTCCAGGTGCTGTACCCCAGCGCCGACGAGTTCGAGCGCATCGGCGAGCGCATCGCGCCCATCATGAACCGGCACGGCACCTATGCCGACGACCGCATCATGAAACGGGTGGACGGCCGCTTCAAGGGCGAGGCCTTCTGGTGCCACGTCACCGGCCGCGCGCTCGACCCGGCCGAGCCGCACGGCGCCGGCATCTGGACCTTTCAGGACCTGAGCTCGCGCCGCCCGGTCAAGGCCGAGCTCACCGCGCGCGAACGCGAAGTGGCGGCCCATCTGCTGCACGGCCTGACCTCCAAGGAGATCGGCAAGGCCCTGGCCATCAGCCACCGCACGGTGGAGATCTACCGCGCCCGGCTGATGCGCAAGTACCGGGCCAGCACCACGGCCGATCTGGTGCACAAGCTGATGGCGGGCTGAGCCGGCACAGCACACCGGATAATCGCTCTCTGAAACCCCAGGAAACCCCATGAGCCGCTACCCCCACCCAGAGATCAAGGACCTGCCCGACGACATCCGCGCCAAAGTGCTGGAAGTGCAGGAAAAAGCGGGCTTTGTGCCCAATGTGTTCCTGGCGCTGGCGCGCCGCCCGGCCGAGTGGCGCGCCTTCTTCGCCTACCACGACGCGCTGATGCTGAAGGAGGACTCGGGCCTCACCAAGGGCGACCGCGAGATGATCGTCACCACCACCAGCGCGGCCAACCAGTGCCTGTATTGCGTGGTGGCGCACGGCGCCATCCTGCGCATCTACGAGAAAAAACCGCTGGTGGCCGACCAGGTGGCGGTGAACTACCGCAAGGCCGACATCACGCCGCGCCAGCGCGCCATGCTGGACTTTGCGATGAAGGTCTGCCTGCAGTCGCATGAAGTCGGGGAAGCCGACTTCACCGCCCTGCACGCCCATGGCTTTTCCGACGAGGACGCCTGGGACATCGCCGCCATCACCGCCTTCTTCGGCCTCTCGAACCGCATGGCGTCATTCAGCAACATGATGCCCAACCCCGAGTTCTATCTGATGGGCCGGGTGCCGAAGTCGAAGTCGTGAACCCCAGGCCTCAGTACCGGAGCACACCGTCGGAGCCAACCACCCCGGTATCGACATAGCGGGAGCCATCATGGTTCTTGCCCGAGAAGTTGATCTCGTAGCCGCCCAGATCCAGCCTGCGGATCTCTTCCAGTGCCGCCACCAGTTTCTCGGGGCTGAGGTTATTGCCGGCGCGGCGCAGACCCTCCACCAGCACCCGCGCGGCGACATAACCTTCCAGGCTGGTGTAGTTGGGCTTGGCGGTCGGCGCAAATTCCTTGAGTTGCTGCTGGTAATCCTTGATCAGCTTCAGGCGTATCCGGTTGGGTTGCGGCAGCACCTGGCTCATGATCAGACCGGCGGCCGCCCCCTTGAGGTCCTCGATCACCTTCAGGCCAGAAAATGAACTGGTCGCGAATTGCCCGCCGTAACCCTTGCTGCGCATGCCCTGGATGATCTTCTCGATCGGCGGGCCGTTGCTGATAAAGACAACAACCTCCGGTGTGGCCTTCAGCAGCGTTTCAACCTGGGCGTTGAAGTCTGCCGCATTCCGGTTCATTGGAACCTCGACAACCGCCTTGAGATTGTTGGCCGCCAGCGCGTCATGCATGGCCTTGGGGTTGGCCGCGCCGACGTCATCGAGATAGACAATGGCAAAGCGCTTGTGGGCCAGCGCCAGACTGCCTATGATCTTTTTCATCTCGTCGTCATAGCCGGCTCGGGTATGAAAAAGTTCTCGGTGAAAGGCCGCGCGTATCCCCATGTTGCCCGTCATCGGCGCCAGGATCGGCACCCTGACCCTGTCGAGATAGTCCAGGGACGCCTCCACACCGGCGCCGCTGGTGTAGCCAATCAACGCGGCGACCCGGTCGGTTTCCACAAGTTTCTTGGTGTTGGCAAGCACCTTGTCCTTCTTTCCGAGATCGTCCACGCTGATCAGCTTGAGCGGCCGTCCATTAACGCCGCCATTCCTGTTGACGGCCTTGAAATAGATTTCGATCCCGGTTTTTACATCCGCGCTGTAACTGGCCTGGCCGCCGGTCAGCCCGGCACTCTGGCCCACCAGAATCGGGCCTTCCGCAGCGACTGCTTGCTCTGCAAACGCTGGCACGGCGGTCAAGGTCGCCAGCAAACACAAAATGCCACGTAGAACAGCCATGGGGTCCTCCTGTTCTTTTTTTCGACCCCACCAAAGAGCTGAACCCGCGCATGCGGATCTGGCCACAAGCGAGTAACGGGGTCACGGTGACTCGCCTTTTGTGAGCAGTGGATTCTGTGCCTGCCAGCCTGGCAGCGCAATCGGCAGAACCTGCCCGACTCGGTGACCTGCCGGGTGATATGGTACATCCGTGAAAAATTACCGTTGGCAGCCGGCCCAGATCAATCTGGGCTTTGTCGTGGCCATCGGGTTCAAGGGCCCCGGGCGGAATGCCGAGCCACTGCCCTCAGCTCACAAGCTGACGCATCCAGTCGGGCAGGGTCTTGGCTTTTTGCTGGGGGAAATCGACCCAGATCGTGGTGGCGCCACCGGCGGCGTAGATCACGCCCGGCTGGTCCACCCGCTCCATGGTGCCCCAGCTCTCGAAGGTGGTGCGGCCCGGGTCGCTGACATACATCTTCACCCGCACATCGCCCGGGTATTCGAGCTGCTTGTAGAAGCTGCAGAAGGCGTTGACGATGACCGGCCCCTCGCCTTGCGGATCGGGCTGGCATCCAATGGAGGTCAGCCAGTCGATGCGCACCGTCTCCAGGTAGCGGAAGTAGATCGTGTTGTTCACATGGCCCATCGCGTCCATGTCACCCCAGCGGATGGGCATGCACATCTCGTGCACCAGTTTTTTGTTTTCGGGGAGCTCGATCTTCATGTGCCGAAACCGTCGTCGGCCGCAATCACGGCGCCGTTGATGAAGTGGCTCTCATTCGAGCACAGCATCACCAGCACCGCGTCCAGGTCCTGCGGCTGGCCTACGCGTTTGCGCGGCAGCATCTGGATCAGCTTCTGGCCCTGCTCGGTCTGCCAGTGCTGGTGGTTGATCTCGGTGTCGATATAGCCCGGGCAGATGGCGTTGACGTTGATGCCAAAGCGCCCCCACTCCAGCGCCATGGCTTTGGTCATGTGCACCACGGCGGCCTTGCTCATGCAGTAGATGCCGATCTGCGGCAGCACGCGCAAGCCTGCCATGGAGGCGATGTTGATGATGCGCCCGCCGGTGAAGGTGCCGGGCGCCGCCCCCTTGGCGCGCGCCAGCATGCGCTTGCCCACTTCCTGCGCCACGAAAAAAGCGCCCTTGGTGTTGGTGTCGAAGACATGGTCGTAGTCGGCTTCGCTCACGTCCTGGATGCGCTGCGTGGTGCTGACGCCCGAGTTGTTGACCAGGATGTCGATCGAGCCGACCTCGGTCTCGGCATGGGCCACGGCTGACTTGACCGAATCAACGTCGGTCACGTCCAGCTCCAGCACATGGGCGTCGCCGCCCTCGCCTTCGATCTGCGCGCGCAGTTCCTTGAGCTTCTCCACCCGCCGGCTGGCCAGCACCACCGCCGCGCCGGCGCGCGCGAGCGTGCGGGCAAACTGCGCGCCCAGGCCGCCGGAGGCGCCGGTGATGAAAGCCACCCGGCCTGAAAGATCGATGCTGTAAGCCATAGGGAATGCCTTTAAAAAACGAAAAGAACGACCGCTCTATTGTGCCGCGGCACGGCATAAAATCAGTCACACAGCCGACAGCCGGGGAACGGGTTTGCCCCTAACATCCGCATTATCAAGCGATATCCACCGAGAGAAACCACCATGACCAATCAGGAAATCCTGGCCCAGTACGGCCCCCGTGAAGCGATGGAATACGACGTGGTGGTGGTCGGTGGCGGTCCCGGCGGTCTGGCCACGGCCATCCGCCTCAAGCAGTTGGCAGCCGAGAAGGGCCAGGACGTGTCGGTCGTGGTGCTGGAAAAAGGCTCCGAGCCCGGCGCCCACATCCTCTCGGGCGCCGTGATGGACCCGATCGCGCTGAACGAACTCTTCCCCAAGTGGAAGGAGATGGGCGCCCCGCTGAACCAGCCGGTCACCGCCGATGACGTGCTGTTCCTGAGTGAAACCGGTGCCAACCGCACGCCCGATTTCCTGGTGCCCGACTGCTTTCACAACCATGGCAACTACGTCATCAGCCTGGGCGCCCTGACCAAATGGCTGGGCGAGCAGGCCGAAAGCCTGGGCGTGGAAATCTTCCCCGGCTTCAGCGCCGCCGAGGTGCTGTACAACGACAACGGCTCGGTGAAGGGTGTCGCCACCGGCAACCTCGGCATCGGCAAGGATGGCCAGCCGCACGACGGCTTTCAGCTCGGCATGGAACTGCTGGCCAAGTACACCGTCTTTGCCGAAGGCGCGCGCGGCCACCTGGGCAAGCAGCTCATCGCCAAATTCAAGCTGGACGCAGGCAAAGACCCGCAAGGCTACGCCCTGGGCATCAAGGAACTGTGGGAAGTCTCCCCGGCCCAAGCCCAACCCGGCCTGGTGGTGCACACCGCCGGCTGGCCGATGGACAACCACACCTACGGCGGCGGTTTTCTCTACCACCAGGAAGGCAACAAGGTCACGCTCGGCTTTGTCACCGGGCTGGACTACAAGAATCCCTACCTCAGCCCGTTCGAGGAAATGCAGCGCTGGAAGACCCACCCCGCCATCCGCAAGCACATCGAAGGCGGCCAGCGCATCGGCTACGGCGCGCGCGCCATCACCGCCGGCGGTTTGCTGAGCCTGCCCAAGACCGTGTTTCCGGGCGGCGCGCTGGTCGGCTGTGACGCCGGCTACCTGAACGCCAGCCGCATCAAGGGCAGCCACAGCGCCATCAAAAGCGGCATGCTGGCGGCCGAAGCCGCCTACGCTGCCGTCACCAGCGGGCGCCAGCAAGACGAGCTGGCGGCCTACCCCGAGGCCTTCGCCCAGAGCTGGCTGTTCAAGGAACTGCACCGCTCGCGCAACTTCAAGCAGTGGTTCAAGAAGGGCAACCTGGTCGGCGCGCTGATGACCGGCATCGAACAATGGTTCCTGCCCCGCCTCGGCATCAAGACCCCGCCATGGACCATCCACCGCAAGCTGCCCGACCATGTGGCCCTCAAGCCCGCCGCCGAGTGCCAGCCCATCGCGTATCCGAAGCCGGACAACAAGCTGACTTTTGACCGCCTGAGCAGCGTCTTCATCAGCAGCACCAACCACGAAGAAAACCAGCCCGCGCACCTGACGCTGAAAGACGCCTCGGTGCCCGTCAACGTGAACCTGGCCAAATTCGCCGGCCCCGAGAGCCGCTACTGCCCGGCCGGTGTGTACGAGTTCGTCAAGAACGAAGACAACAGCGACCGCCTGCAGATCAACGCGCAGAACTGCGTGCACTGCAAGACCTGCGACATCAAGGACCCGACGCAGAACATCGTCTGGGTCACGCCCGAGGGTGGCGGCGGGCCGAACTACAGCGGCATGTGATGCGCTAAGGCATCAAAGATGCATGAGGGGCGAGGAGCCACACGCCCCCCGGACTCGGATCTGTTGGCTGTCGAGCCGGACTGCTACCGGCGCAGAAGTGCTTCCAGGACGTCGACGAAGACCTGGACCGGCTGCGCGCCCTCAATGACCTGTCCGTTGACGATGAAGGCGGGCACGCCGTCGAACTGGTAGCGTTCCACCTCCCGCAGATCATCAGCGAGACGGTCGCGCACCACGGGGCCGGCAATATCCTTTTCCAGTTGCGGCATGTCCGCGCCGAGGTCGCCTGCCAGCTTGCGCAGGAAGGGCTCCCCGCCGCCAAGTGCGCGTGCATTCTCAAAAAGCCGATCGTAGAAAGCCCAGGCTCTGGCAGCACTCTGCAGGGACAAAGCCTCGAAATAATGCGCAGCCGGTTTGGCCATTGGATGAAACTGCAGTGGTGAATGCTTGACGACCAGTCGCACCTGACCTTCGTAGCGAGCCAGCACTTCCTCCACCGTTTTCGCGCCGAACCCACAATAGGGGCACTGAAAATCGGTGTATTCAACGATGGTGATCGGTGCATCCGCCCGACCACGCACGATGCGCCTGGTATCGATGACAGGCAGACGGTCAGCAGGCAAAGGCGCCACACCTGAACGATGCGGCCCCGGTTTCGGCAGCTGAGCGCCGGCTACTGGCGCCCTGCTGTCGGGCGCATTGCCCACCAACAGTGCCAGCACCGCGGGATCGGCACCACGCTGGCGTGCAAGTCCCAGCGCGGTTGAACGGTCAAGCCCCGTGATACCCACCTGGGCGCCGCGCTCGACGAGCATCCTGATCAACATGGCGTCGTTGCGGCTCGCTGCCCACATCAGTGCCGTCCAGCCCAGGTTGTCGGTGCGGTCAAGCGCCGCGCCCGCCGCCAACAGCAGGTTTGCAGCCTCGACATTGCCGGTCTGCGCTGCAGCAATCAGTGGGGTAATGTCGTTCTTGTTGGCCACATTCACGTCGGCCCGGCGTGACAGCAGCAAGCGTATGGCGGCCGTATTTCTCAGCTGGGTGGCCACCAGCAAGGGGGTACGCCCCCAGGCGTCCGTCATCGAGATACTGGCACCACGCTCGATGAGCAGCTCCACGATGGCGGTTTTTCCTTGCTGCAGCGCGACGATCAAGGGTGTTCGCCCCCAGTTGTCGCGGGCATCGACCTGAGCCCCCGCCGCGAGCAACTGCCGCACGGCTTGCAAGTCACCGGAACGGATGACCGTGTAAATGTCCGCAGGGGTCGAAGCGGGCTGCGCGCAAGCCAACCCGCCTGTAAGCAGCAGCACGATCGCCAGTACAACTGATTCGACCAATTTCAGAAACAGGCTGCGCGCGCGTTCAGCCGGATGACGCATGCTGGGCTTCGCCTGCTTGAAAAGAATCGACCACCCCCGTCACACGCTCATTGGCCGGCGCGCTTGGCATCCTCGTTCATCTTGCGCCTGAAGAAGGCACTGAACCAGACGGCCATGCCCAGCATGAATACGATCACAGCGACGCTCATCAACCCGTAATCAGTGGAAAAGAGATCGGCAAGCATCTTCATAGTGTCAGTCCTTCAAAAATTGGAACGATGGTACTTCTCACTACCCGATGGCAACTATCACCCACTGGCGTATGTACTGACGTGATATACATCAACGAACCGCGAGACAAGGTCATTTTTTCAGATCCAGCGTGTCTGACCAGGTGGCAAGCCATTGAGGCCGGAAGGCCACGAAGATCGCGGCCATCATGCCGGTCATGAAACCATCACCCCAGGCCATCAGCCAGCGCGCCACCAACGACAGACCAGCATCCACATGCACAAGCTCGTAGCCGGCAAACTGCGACGGGCTAGCTGCGACAAAGGTGCAGAATTTGTGCTTCGCAAGAAGAGATAGAGAGCATGAACACTCAACGGTATTTCCTCAGGTAGACGCCCTCAAACCAGCGTTTGGCCCAGTGAAAAAGACGGCTGGATGGCAGGATGAAGTTGCGTTTGGGGGTGCGCCACACCAGCGTGCCATGGTCGATGGCGTCGATGATGCAGATAAGCTCCACCTTGAAGGTGGCGACCGGCGTCTGGCCGCTCAGGCCAGCCAGCAGGTTTTCGGCGGCGGCCGCCGCCTGCAGATCGGCCATGTGCGCCTGCTTGGGCATCCAGTCGGGGCCGGGAAAGCTGCCCGAATCGCCCACCACATAGACATGTTTGGCGCCTTCGACCCGGCATTGCGCATCGGCCTTCAGCAAGCCGCCCGGCGAGCGCACCAGCTCGGTCTGGTCGAACCACAGGTTGCCGGTCAGGCCGGGCATGAAGAGGATCAGGTTGGCCGCAAACTCGCCGCCTTCGGTCACCACCTTCTCCGCCTCGAAGCGCACCAGCTTGTGGCCCAGGTGGGTGCGGATGTTGCGTCGCGCCATCTCGTCCAGCAGGTGCTTGACCGCCTTGGGGCCGAGGCGGTTGCCGGGTTCCTTGGACGGGTTGAAGAACACCAGCTCGAACTTGTCCCGCCGCCCCTCGCGCTTGAGCTGCTCGTCGATGCCAAAGAGGAACTCGAACATCGGCCCGCCGCGCACGGCGCTTTGCTCGTTCGGGTTGCCGGCGAAGCCGATGGCGATGGTGCCGCCCGGCAGGGCGCGCAGGCGGTCACGGATCTGCTCGGCCGCGGCAATGCCCTCGCAGGGGGTGACGGCGTGCTCGATGCCCGGCAGCTTCTTGATGAAGCGCCCGCCGCTGGCGATCACCAGCGCGTCGTTATGCACCTCGCCCGCCGTGGTGTCCACCACGCGGCCGCCGTCGCGCAGGCCCGTCACCTCGGCGGCGACATGGCGCACCTTCATCCGCTGGAAGAAATTGGCGAGTGGCACGACCAGTTGCTCGCGCGTGCGCAGGCCGCTGGGGATCCAGATGATGCCGGGCAGGTAGTGCAGTTCGGCACGCGGCGAAATCAGCGTGATCTCCACGTTCTGGTCGCGCTGGCGGATCTCGCGCACGCTGGACAGGGCGCCGAAACCGGCACCGATGACGGTAATGCGTTTGGGTGAACTCATGCTTCGATTCCTTCTGGGTAAGTGCTTGTCTTTGCGTTCTTGAGCGACAGGGCCGCGACACGCGCCAGAAACTCGTCGCGGCTTAGACCGGCAAAAAACGGGTGCCAGCGCCGCTGCTCCAGCACGGTGCTGACGGCGCGTGCGCGCCGCTCGTAGCTGGCAAACAGCAGCGTCTCATCGGGAAGTGTAAACACGCGTTGCATCACGCTGTCCCACAAGTCCTCGGGCGCCGCCGGCTGCGGCTGGTGCGGGCAGGCGTCCACCGCCAGCAAGCCGCCGCAAAACAGGCGGTCGCGCCAGGCAAAGCTCAGGCATCCGACCGTATGGCCCGGCGTGGCCAGCACACGCACAAATTCGTTGCCGAAGGGCAGGATGTCGCCGTCGGCTGCCACCTGCCGTTTCTGCTGGCCCGCGCCCTGCACCAGCGGTGCGCCCAGCCGCTTCAGGGCTGGCGGTTCCTCCGGCTGGAGCTCATCGTGCTGATGCGTGCGCAAGATCCAGCGCAGCTGCAACTCGTGTTCGGCCAGCAGCGCCAGCAGAACCGGCAGGTCGCGTCCGCGCGGGTCCACCAGCACGGCCTCGCGGGCGTCCAGATCGGCCAGCAGGTAGCTCAGTTCGCCGCTGGCCGCATCGTGCAGGATGCGGAAATACATCTCACATTCCCCATCGCAAGCCAGCCGCCAGCAGCAGCCCGGCCAGGCAGGACCAGCCCGAGAAAAACAGCCGCCAGATGCGCGCCCGGGGCATGAAGCCCACGCCCCGCACAAAGCCTGCGCTCATGGCCCAGAACAGCGCCAGGGCCAGACCATGGTCGGCGCTGCCATTGGCGCGCGCAAACAGCAGCGGGTAGATGCTGCCGCCCAGCATGATGGCGATCGCCACCAGCAGGCTGGGGAAGTGAACGGCCGCGTCTCGCGACGAGGTGGCCGTATCTGCCTCACCACCCTGCCCTGTCGCCACGGGCGTTGCCTGGGTCATGGGGCATCCGTCCCGCGCGACTGTGAGCGGGCTTCCTCGTTCTCGCCCCACATGGCGTTGAGAATGGCCAGCAGCACGGCAAAACCGACACCGAGCATCCAGGTGAAATACCACATGTTGTTCTCCTTCAGGACAATGGTCAGGCGGTGCCGGCATCATCCTCGCCAATCAGCAGCTTGCTGTCGGCGAGGTACTTGTACGGCGGCACTTCGAGATTGGAGGGTGCGGGCTTGTTCTTGAAGACGCGGCCCGCCAGATCGAAGGTGGAGCCGTGACAGGGGCAGAAGAAACCGCCTTTCCAGTCGCTGCCCACACTGGGATTGATGGTGCCGGCCGGCAATTCCGTGGGAGAGCAGCCAAGATGGGTGCAGATGCCCACCGCCACGAACACCTCGGGCCGGATCGAGCGCTGCGGGTTTCGCGCATAGGCGGGCTGCTGATCCTTCCTGGAAGCCGGGTCGACCAGTTCACCGTCGAGCGCGTGCAAGGTTGCCAGCATCGCCGTGGTTCGGCGCATGATCCACACCGGCTTGCCGCGCCACTCCACCGTCTTGATGCCGCCGGGCGGGATGTCGCCGATGTCCACCTCCACGCTGGCGCCCATGGCGCGGGCGCGCTCGCTGGGGGCAAAGCTGGCCACGAAGGGCACGGCGGTAGCTGCCATGCCCGCACTGGCGGTCACTGCCGTGAGCAGCAGCATGCGGCGGCGCTCATCGTCGTGCTCGTGAAGATCGCCGCTCAGGGCCGGGAAAGCTGGGGTTGAGGTCATGGTTTTCTCTGAAAGGAGGCTGGGTGGCAGGGCCATCAATAAGCACCGTGTTCGTTTTCCTGGATATAGGCCGCCGTCACCTTGCCACGCATCACGCGGTAGGCCCAGCCGGTATAGAGAACGATCAGCGGCATGAAAATCAGCGTGGCCCAGAACATGATGCCCAGCGTCAGGTGGCTGGACACGCTGTCCCACACCGTCAGGCTGGCGGCCGGCATGGAAGACGAAGGCATGATGAACGGGAACATCGAAGCGCCCGCGGTGCCGATCACCCCGAGCAGGGCCAGTGCCGACGCCACAAAGGCGGTCAGCGTGCGGCGCGCCAGCAGCAGCCCCGCCGCCGACAGGGCACCCAAGACACCCAGCGCCGGCAGCAGCCACAGCAGCGGCTGGCGGCTGTAGTTGGCCATCCATGCGCCGGCTTCGCGCACCACGGTCTTGGCCATCGGGTCCGACAGGGCAGCCGGGTCGATGGCCGAACTGATGCGGTAGCCCTCGATGGATTGCAGCCACCCGCCCGCAGCCACAAAGGCCAGCACCATGACGAGGGCCGCCCCCACCGCGCCCTTGACCGCGCGCGCCTGGATCACGCCTTCGGTACGATGCGCCAGATAGGCGCCACCGTGCATCGTGATCATGGCGCTGCTCACCACACCGGCCAGCAGCGCAAACGGGTTGAGCAACTGCCAGAAACTGCCGCTGTAGGTGGAGACCAGGTAAGCGTCGAACTGGAAGGGCACGCCCTGCAGCAGGTTGCCGAAGGCCACGCCAAAAATCAGCGGCGGCACGGCCCCGCCGATGAAAAGCCCCCAGTCCCAGGTGCTGCGCCAGGTGGCGTTGTGAATCTTGCTGCGGTAATCAAACCCCACCGGCCGGAAAAACAATGCCCATAGCACTGCGAGCATGGCCCAGTAGAAACCGCTGAAGGCGGTGGCATAGACCAGCGGCCAGGCCGCGAAGATGGCGCCGCCGCCGGTGATGAACCAGACCTGGTTGCCGTCCCAGTGCGGGCCGACGGTGTTGATGACCACGCGGCGTTCCACATCGCTCTTGCCGACGAAGGGCAGCAGCGTGCCCACGCCCATGTCGTGGCCGTCCATGATGGCAAAGCCCACCAGCAACACGCCGACCAGCAGCCACCAGATGATCTTGAGGGTTGGATAGTCCAGCATGGTCAAGCCTCCCGCCGGGCCGCCCCAAGGGGGGCTTGCGCCCCCTCGGGGGGCAGCGAACAAATGTGAGCGTGGGGGTCCATATCTTCTCCTTCAGGCCTTGGCCGGGGTGGTGTGCGCCGCTTCGTGCTCGTAACGGCCGGTGCCCAGGCTGCCCGGACCGATGCGCGCAAACTTGACCATCAGGTACATCTCGACGATGAGCAGCACGGTGTAGAAGCCGATGAAGCCGGCCAGCGAGCCATACAGGCTGTTGACGCTGAGGGTGGAGACGCTCATGTGCGTGGGCAACACACCGTAGATGGTCCACGGCTGGCGACCGTATTCGGCCACGAACCAGCCGAGTTCGCACGCCAGCCAGGGCGCCGGCAGCATCCACAACGCCCACTTGAGCAGCCAGGGTTTTTGCGTGCACGCGGTCTTCACCGTACTCCAGAACGCCAGCGCGAACAGCGCCAGCATCGCAAAGCCCAGCCCCACCATGATGCGGAAGGCCCAGAACATGGGTGTCACGCGCGGCACGGTGGCATTGACCGCACGGTCGATGATCTCGGGCGTAGCCTGGTTCACATCGGTCACGTACTTCTTGAGCAGCAGGCCGAAACCCAGGTCGGTCTTGTGCTGTTCGAACACCTTTTTGGCCACGGTGTCCTCGCGGTTGGCGCGCAACGCCTCGAGCGCATTCACGGCCACGATGCCGCGCAGGATGCGCCCGCGGTTCTTGGCCTTGATGTCATGAATGCCAGGGATCTGCTTGCTGATCGAACGCGTGCCGATCAGCCCCATGACCCACGGGATCTCCACTTCCCAGTCATTCTTCTGTGCCGCTTCGTTGATGCCGGCCACCAGCGTCAGCCCGGCCGGCGCGGGCTTGGTCTCCCACATGGCCTCCAGCGCCGCCATCTTGGTCTGCTGCGCCTCACCCACGGTGTAGCCCGATTCGTCGCCCAGCACGATCACGCTGAGCACCGAGGCCAGGCCGAAAGCGGCCGCGACACGGAAGCTGCGCTTGGCAAATTCGACATCCCGCCTTTTGAGCAGATACCAGCTGGAAATCGACAGCACGAACATCGCGCCGGTGACGTAGCCGGCCGATACCGTGTGCACGAACTTGGCCTGCGCATCGGGGTTGAAGACCACGGCCCAGAAATCGGTCATCTCCATGCGCATGGTCTGGTAGTTGAACTCAGCACCCACCGGGTTCTGCATCCAGCCGTTGGCGATCAGGATCCAAAGCGCCGACAGGTTGGTGCCGACGGCCATCAGCAGCGTGACCATCAGGTGCTGGGTGCGGGACAGCCGGTCCCAGCCGAAGAAGAACAGGCCGATGAAGGTGGATTCGAGGAAGAAGGCCATCAGCCCTTCGATCGCCAGCGGCGCACCGAAGATGTCGCCCACGTAATGCGAGTAGTAGGCCCAGTTGGTGCCGAACTGGAATTCCAGCGTGATGCCGGTGGTGACGCCCAGCGCGAAGTTGATGCCGAACAGCTTGCCCCAGAAACGCGTCATGTCCTTCCAGATCACGTTGCCGGTCATGACATAGACACTCTCCATGATCACCAGCAGCCAGACCATGCCAATGGTCAGCGGCACGAAGAGGAAGTGGTACATGGCCGTGGCTGCAAACTGCAGCCTTGAAAGATCCACCAGTTGTTCTGAAATCATCGGCCTACTCCTTCGTTTTCACCACTTCCACGCCAAGCAGCTGAGTCGCTGCGGCATCCGCATCCACCGCCACACGCTGCTCGCGGACAAAAATCCACCACAAGGCCAACAGCACGACCAGCTTGACCAGCAGCACGATGACCAGCTTTCTCACCAAGGTCTTGTCTTGAAACGTCATGGGAATCACACAATTGCCTGATTCAGTACAAGAAACATGCCACAGTGAATAATGAGAAAAAACCTTTTCATTTCAATGACTTGCGCTGCCGCTTGAAACCTGTCACCGGCATCGCCCCGCGACCGACTGCCATAAATGGCAGAATGTGTCGGTTCTGGCATACACTTTGGCAGCATGAAAGTCACCTCCGTAAAGCTGCTGCCGGAACTGATGTCCTTTCTGGAGGGACTGGCCGAGCCTCACATCCTGTTTGACCGGCAGTACCGCGTCCTGGCGGCCAATGCGGCCTACCGCCAGCAGTTCAGCCCCGGGCGCAGCGTGATAGGCCGCACCTGCTACGAGGTGTCGCACCACTTCCCGGTGCCCTGCGATCAGGCGGGTGAATCGTGCCCGCTGGCCCGCTCGCGCGAATCAGGGCAGCGCGAGCGTGTGCTGCACCTGCACCACACGCCCAAGGGTGAGGAATACGTCAACATCGAACTCACCCCGCTGCTGGACGCCGACGGCGAGCAAGCCTTTTTTGTCGAGAAGATGGCGCCGTTGCCGGTGGCCAAGGGCCAGCCCGAAGCGCAGAGCCTGATCGGGCGCGCGCCCGCCTTCCAGCGCATGCTGGCGTTGGTGGCCCGCGTGGCACCGTCGCAGGCCTCGGTGCTGCTGCTGGGCGAATCGGGCACGGGCAAGGAGATGGTGGCCCGCGCCGTGCATGCCTCCAGCCCGCGCGCGGCCAAATCGCTGGTGGCGGTGGACTGCTCCAGTCTGCCGGAAAACCTGTTCGAATCCGAGCTGTTCGGCCACGAACGCGGCGCCTTCACCGGCGCCGCCACCGCGCGCGCGGGCCTGGTGGAAGCGGCCAGTGGCGGCACGCTGTTTCTGGACGAGGTGGGCGACATCCCGCTGATCATGCAAGTCAAGCTGCTGCGCCTGCTGGAGAGCGGCACCTATCGCCGCGTGGGCAGCACCGAACTGCGCCACGCCGACATCCGCGTCGTGTCGGCCACGCACCGCGACCTGGACCGCATGGTGGCCGAGGGGCGCTTTCGCGAAGACCTGTACTACCGACTCAGTACCTTTCCGATTCACCTGCCGGCCCTGCGCGAGCGGCTCGACGACATTGCCCTGCTGGCCAGCGCCCTGCTGGAGCGGGTGGCGCCCACACGGCGGCTGACGCTTACGCCAGCGGCCCTGCAACTGCTGCAGGCCCAGGACTACCCGGGCAATGTGCGCGAACTGCGCAACCTGCTGGAGCGCGCTTCCCTGCTGTGCGATGGCCAGGCCCTGGATGCCGGGCATGTGCGCGAGGCGCTGCAGTCAGGCAGAAAACCGCTCCCACGGGCTTCAGAACCGCCAGGCCCTGCGGCTATCGCCAAGCCAGACTCACTGGAGATCCTGGAAAAGGCAGCCCTGCAGCAGGTCATTGACACTCACCAAGGCAGCCGCGCCGAGCTGGCGACCAAGCTGGGCATCAGTGAACGCTCGCTCTACCGCCGGCTCAAAAGCCTGGGCAAGCCCTGAAGCGGCGTCGGGCCGGACTACACTGGCATATAAGTGCCTGCGCCCAAATACCCGCGCGCGCCGACACAGTTTGCGAGCAACACCATGGACGACCTCATTTCATCCGCCCGGCAAATCCTTGGCGAGTTCGAGCTCGGCAAGGACCTGAGCGCCGGGTCGGTGGCCGCAGCGCTGCGCACCGAGGCCGGCCACATCTACACCGGCATCTCCCTGAATCTGGAGTGCGGCATCGGCTTCTGTGCGGAACACAGCGCCATTGCCGACATGCTCAAACACCGGGAGCGGCGGATCACCGCGATCGTTGCCGTTGGAGACGAGGGCATCCGCCCGCCCTGTGGCCGTTGCCGGGAGCTGATGCTCCAGGTCTCCCCCGCCAACGCCAACACCCTGGTGGCCATCGCCGAAGGCCAGTCGGTGCCGCTGCGTGAGCTGCTGCCGCACCATTGGCTGGATGCGGCAGGCAAAGCCTAGCCGCTTCAGCGTCCAGCCGACCGTTTACGAACGTTTCTGATACAGGCCCATCAGTTCGGCCTGTGCCAGGACGTGGCCCTGCATGGCTTTCTCAAGCGCGGCTTTGGTGGGATGCTTCAAGTCCGGCAGCTTCGCATCCAGCGCGAACAGCTTGTGGAAATAACGATGCCGGCCAATCGGCGGGCACGGCCCGCCGTAGCCCGTACGCCGCCAATCGTTGACGCCCTGCAAGGTTCCCGCCGGGAGATCTTTGACGGCGACACCCTTGGCCAATTCAGTCGCCTGCGGCGGGAGGTTGTAGAGCACCCAGTGCACCCAGGTCATTTTGGGCGCCTCGGGGTCCGGGGCATCCGGGTCATCGACGATCAGCGCCAGGCTTTGCGTGTTGGCAGGCACGCCGCTCCAGACCAGCGCCGGCGAAAGATCATCGCCATCACAGGTATGACGCCACGGGATCGTGCCGCCGTGCGGAAAGGCGGGCGAGGTGAGGATCAGTGACATGGCATGGACCTCCGTGTCGTTCCGGTTCAATACTTTTGCGTCCCGTGGACTCGCAGCCAATCAGGTCGTCGCCGGCGAGGCCCTCAACGCAGCATTCAAATGATCGGCCACCTCCGACCAATCCGCATCTTCAAGCAGCACGTCCTTTAAAAACGTGGCTTGTTCCCGCGACCAGAATGGCGCATCCGACAGCAGGATGTTGGCGTCCAGCGGGGAATGCGCTGTCAAGAATTCCCGGATACCCCGCTCGTCCGAGGGCAATCCCAGTTGCGAGAACAACTCGGGGAACTGATGGAAGAACTTTTCCATGATCACCTCTCAAAACGCATTTCAAATCCAGCAAGCAATGCATCGGATTCATTCCCGAGTACGGCGCAATCGCAAGTTTCGACTCTATACCGAACCACTGACGGCTTCAAGTAGCCAGGCTCCATAGCCGGCCCTGAGCGCCGCTACGGCCCGGCCGGCGGGTACGAGTTTGTGCAGACCGAGGACAACAGCGACCGCCGACAGAGCAACGCGCAGAACTGCGCAAAGGGCAAGACCTGCGACATCAAGGGCCCGTCCTTGTTTGTCCTCAAGCAACCTCCCGCATTGGCCTGGATGAATGTTGTTGGTTCGAGCCTGAATTCGCTCCCCGAAGCGGTCGATTCTGAGAACTGGAAAGTAGTCATTTTGACTGGCTGACAGGCGGCTCCGTTCCCGTTACGGCCATCCGGCCTCGTCGAAAGCAGACACTCAACGTAAGCGCGGTCCGGCACGCACTATACGCCGCGAAGCGGTATTCCGATGCCGCGCGTCCTTGACGAGCAACCAATTCGAACGCGTTTTCATGTTAGCAGCCAATACAACGAGCTGGCGACGACACTTAGAAATAGCGGGAGACACCAAACGCCAATCATCCACCGACTGACTGTGCGCCGCTGCAACCACGCTAGTAGCGCCAATGCAATAAGTGGGATACCACCATAAAAGGACATCCAAAACCACACGATGCCATATTCCCCTCGATGGGGTTGGCCGATATTGATCGCATAGTTAATCGGTGCACTGACAATGAAAAAGGCGAAGAAGCAGCACGCCACAAACAGCGTCCATGAGGCGTAGCGAAGGGCCATTGAGTTCTAACGATCTAAGTGATTCCGGAGTCTAGTCAGTCCCTGGCTGCGTGGCTATCCCCAAACGGGGATCAATGTCCACTATCGGGAGCTTTCGCCAATATCCATTTCTGGCCGGCAGCTGCCAAACGCATGAGTCGCCACTATAGGCGATGCCGTAGCTACGAGCAAAATCACCCGGTTACTCGGTTAAAAACGAAACTGAAGATCAATGACCACACCGCTCCGAAGGCACCGGCGGATAGGAACCACACAAACATGCGCCGAACAATCACCCAGTAGCGAGCTCTTTCTTCTCTATTCATGAACCATGTTCGGCTGAAAGGCTCATTTCCTTTTCCAATAACAAGAAAGTAAGCGGGCAAGAAAAAGAAGACCAAGGCCGCAAGCAAAAAAAGCAAGTTGTACGAAAGAACCGAAATGGACTTGTGATGTTCTAGCCATGCATCGAATGGAATTAACCCGAAGGCAGACCAGGCACCAGCGACTGCAGCGGATTTTGACGTGGCTTCTACGTACATTTTCTTCTGCCTAACAAATAGCAATTAACCGCTGACAGAAGCATGAATAAGTACTAGCGGCACAACTACGCCAATGAGGAATGAGACGGCGCACTCGAAAACGAGACTGGCACGTTGCAAGAGGCCACCCTCTCTCCAGTCTTCGACCCGCGCGCGCCGAAACTTTGGGCTGAATACAAAAATCCAAAAGAATGCAAAGTATCCAAGAAATTCAAAGGCCTCGATCATAGGGCTGGAAATTCGTGTGAAATATCGACCATCGTACCAGTGGACCTACAAATTGGTATCCCCTATTTAGGGGGCGAACGTCCGCTATCGGGAGCTTTCTCCATTGTCCGGTTGTGGCCAATTCTGTTGAAAAACTCGATTTGAAACGTGGTCGCTTTCACGCTGGAGCCGCGCGCGCCGACTCTT
>Ga0210129_1000032_pt1 | contig 37138 bp, 69 predicted proteins | sample WestPond_Cattail_2_FD_185582 | JGI IMG/M metagenome (GOLD analysis project Ga0210129, IMG submission 185582) | Wetland microbial communities from the San Francisco Bay, California, USA, that impact long-term carbon sequestration -... | ecosystem: Environmental > Aquatic > Marine > Wetlands ... | reverse complement strand
TGCTGTAAGTCCTGTCTTTTTACGCATTGCGTACTAGTACGGGCTGGTTCCGTTGATGCAGGTGAAATTGCAGGATTATGAAACTGCAAGCCCCTTCCTTCAGGTAGGGGTAGTTGACAACGATTATGCCGCTCCTGATGTGACTGCTATAAGAGTTAATCCAAAAACTATAGGGGAATGTGTTAGACTTTGTGATTGTGCCGATAAAAAAGAATATCTATATAGTGGTGATATTATTTCATATAATAATACAGATTCTAACAAAAAATATATAGGTGTTATAAAATATGATGGAGAGCTGTGCTGTTTTGCAATATTTGATAAATATGCAGATATATGGGAGCGTGAATCTGATTGGATGAAAATAAAAAACATTAAGAAGCTTGGAAATGTGTTTGATAATCCTGAATTAATATAGTTATAACAAAAACTAAAGGAGGTGGATATTTACCATCTCCTTGTAAAAAAGTATTGCATTTATGAAAAATTAGTTATATATTATATATATGGCTTGACAACCATACAAAACATGTGAATAATAAAGAACCTTTTATCAAGGACATATTGTATTCCTTTCACATGGGGAATCGGGTCGTCAGCCCGTATGTTCTTGGTTGAAGGCTTTTTTTTGTTTATAAAGAAGGTATTAAATGAATGAATTAACGAATGGGAAAACAATGACAGTACAGGAGCTAGCAGATTCTTTGCATGTGTCAATAATGTCTATTCACAGAATTTTGCAAAATACCGACAACCTTAACGGTACCGTTAAGGTTGAAAATGGTAAATCTACAAAATTAAACGAAGCACAATGTACAAGAATAAAAAGTGTAATTTTATGAAAACTAGAAAATTGGAGGTTGCTATATGATTATTAAAGAATTGAAGCCGTGTCCGTTTTGTGGGGATATACCTACTATCTCTGATCCTGAATGGATGGACGACAGACGATATATTGCAATAGATATAATTTGTTGCATTAAGATGAAAATTCTGCTTGGATGGGAAGAAGCTAAAGACTTGTCAAGTCTTGAAATAGAACAAAACCTTAAAGAAGAAGCTATTAAGGAATGGAATACTCGTACTGACAGGGCGTAGTATGACGAGTTCGGCAGACTACGTGTGAAAATGAAAAATTATATACAGGAGTCGTGCAACTTTAACAAAGACAATATATGCTCGTAAACTATCTACCAATTTGAAAAACATGTATATGAAAATCACAGATGATATATGTTATAATATAAGTATTTTTATAAAAATACTTACAATATTTTCACCGTAATGCTATAATTATAAAAAATCTTATGTTAAGGATAAAATGTGGTGAAAACGCTTGACATATAACTTATTTCGTATTATATTTATATTATCAATGATATCTGGCGGTTTCATTGATAATAGTCCTGTACGGGATATAAATATAGAGACTTGATTGCAACTAAAGGTACGTACATACCTTGAAGGCCGCCAGCCAGTTGCAACCAAGTCTTTTTTTTATTTAGATAATTTTATAAAGGAAGGTGAAAAATGGAAAATGAATTAATTGTTGTTAATGAAAAAAACGGAATTCAGAGTGTATCTGCTCGTGACCTGTATAAAAAATTGGAAATTGCAACCGCGTTCAAGGACTGGTTTCCTAGAATGTGTGAATATGGGTTCACGGAAGGAGAAGACTTTAGCTCATTTTTGAGCGAAAGTAATGGAGGTCGTCCAGCAAAAGAATATGCCATATCCATAGAAATGGCAAAACAGATTTGTATGTTGCAAAGATCAGAAAAAGGAAAGAAGTATCGTGATTATTTTATAAGACTTGAAAAAGCATGGAATAGTCCTGAAATGGTTATGAAACGGGCACTTGAGTTTGCAAATAGAAATGTTGAGGAAATGAAAAAACGATTACTCGAACAGCAGCCAAAGGTAGATTTTTTTGATGCCGTAGCTGACAGCAAGGATGCAATGGACATGAGCAATGTTGCAAAAATACTTGACTGCGGGATGGGAAGAAACCAGATATTTGATATATTAAGAAACAGCGGAGTATTGCAGCAGAATAATGTACCGTATCAAAGATTTGTTGACGCAGGGCTGTTCAGGGTTATTGAACAGAAATACAGTGCTTCTGACGGTTCGGTACATATAAATATCAAAACACTTGTATATCAGAAAGGTATTGACTATATAAGAAAAGTTATAAAATGCCCTGAAAAAGAGGATAAATAATGATAAAATCACCTAATTACACACAAATTCCTAACGAATATTTTTACAAAGCGGGAAAGCAGGAAAACTGCCTCCCTTTAGACTGGCAGTAGTTCACTCAATAATGACATAATAGACAACATAAGCACACGTCAAATAAGGTGATTTATTTTTTAATAAATAGTTGACTCCTTGTTAAAGGTGTGATATATTTATTATAAATTAACGGAGGATTGTAAATGATAACAGAAGTTGTTATGAAAAGAGAATTATTTGGTGGTGTTATAAGTCAAAAAAGTAAAAGTGAATATTTTAGTGCAACAGATTTAGTTAAAGCTGGAAATAAATGGAGAATATCAAAAGATATGCAACCGTTTGATATGAATGACTGGTTTAATTTAAAAAGTACTAAAGAGTTTATATCAGAACTAGAAAAAGAATATGGCATTGTAAAGATTTCTGCAAAAGGGAGAGGGCAGCATACATGGATTCATCCATTTCTTTTTATGGATATGGCTTTATCAATTTCACCGGAGCTTAAAATAAAAGCATATCAATGGCTTTATGACTGCCTTTTGAAGTATAGAAATGATTCTGGGGACAGTTATAAAAAAATGTGCGGAGCTTTATACATTACAGAGACAAATAAATCATTATATACTCAAAATATATGTAAAGTGGCGAATAGAATAAAATTTGAATGTAATGTTAAAGATTGGCAGACGGCAACAGAAGAACAACTCAAATTACGCGATAAAATTCAGGATAATATTTCATTATTGTCTGATATTATAAAAGATAGAGAAAATCTTATTGATATATCTGTAAAAAAAGCCAAAGAGGATAAATAATGAACAGCGGAAATGAAATTGTAGACAAAACAAGTACACTTCAAATAGGATATCAGAACTCAAACTGGTACAAAACAATAAAGACAGATAAAGGTAACACTAACTTTTTGGCAGTTTCCATGTTGCAGGATTTTATTTACTGGTACAAGTGGACGGAAGTAAGAGACGAAAACACAGGTAACGTAACAGCGTACAAAAAGAAGTTCAAGGATGATTTATACTTGCAGAGAAGTTATCCTCAACTTATAGAAGAATTCTACAGTTCAAAAAAACAGGTCTATGACGCACTTGTTATACTTGAAAGTAAAGGTCTTATAAAAAGGCATTTCAGAGATATAACCGTTAATTATGCTACATATAGAAACATTATGTATATCGAAATAATGCCTGAAAATATATATAAAATGACATATGGAGAAGAGGTACCTACTTATAAGGAGACACCTAATAACAATAAAGTAGACACGACTCCACATATATGTCCGAATTACAATTATATACCACAATTACCTCCTACAGATACTACTCCTTCAGATTCGGAAGTATCCTCATCTGATAACGCAGAGAAACAACAGAACGACAAAGAAAAAACAGAACAACATAAAATTGTGATAGGTGTACCATCTTCTCAGCCTCTTTCAATAACGAAAGATATACCTGATAAAAAACATACTGAAAATACAGAAAAGACAGCAGAAAGCCGTACAATGCAGATAGTGCGTGAAACGTATGAGAAGTACCGTACAAGCTGTCCACATATGCCGGAGTGTAATATCACGGAATCTCTCTGCCGGTGCGTTATAGCCACGATTAGACGCTATTCCGGTGAAGAAATCAGCAAATGTCTGGAGACAGCAGGAAAGTCGCAGTGGCTTAATAATCCTACCACTTCTTTCAGGTGTGATTTCAAATGGATTTTCAGAAATGTCGCGAAAGGAATGCCTACCAATGTCGATAAAATACTTGAAGGATATTATAACCGCTCTAACATGGGAATGGCTTTTCAGGAAGGTAACAAACATTATGAAGACACTACTTCATGGAAAACTGAACAAGAACAGGAACACAGGACTTATAATGACGATGACTGGAGAAAATAAATGAAAGATCCGTGGAAGATGGATGAGTTTGAGCTTGCAGGACTTGATTACACCATTGAAGAGAAAAATGAAATAATTGAATGGTGCAATAACCATAACTACTCAATTGCTAAAGCGATTAGTCTTCTAGCATATAAAAAATATACTGATATAAACAAACAGTATCTAATTGAGTTAAAATATAAAAAAGTCAGAAATAAGTTTCCTGATATGTTCACAAAACTGATTCATAATATTTATGACAAAAAAGAATTATATCTATTGACAAAACTAATTAGTTGTGATATATTCTTATAAGAAAGTTATTAGGAACTGTATAACTTATGTTGGATGGACGCTTTAGCCGCGTAACAAGTTATGACGCATTGGAGTAGACATTCTGCTTGGAGGTACTCGTGGAAGATGATAAATGGGAAATTTGCTGCCTTTGGCACGATGTGAAACACGGCAAAGGCAAGCACGAAACAGGGTTGTCAATTCACAAGGAATGTGACTATAGACAGACGTTTTGCCGTATTTGCGGTCACTCGGTTAAGTTCTACCGTAAACCCGCCGAAGGCACCGAACAAGCTAATAAACCCGACTTGTGCGAATAGCCTTCAAAGAATAGTCTGAAAGAAGATGTTATGAAATATATTTTGTTTTATAAGAAATCGGCAGGTTTCTGCGGATATGACTGGATGATTGATGAACTTGAAAAGTATGGACACATTCTTTAGAGAGAGGAACGGAAACAACTCAAAATTGAAGCACAATAACAAACCTAACAAAAGGAGAAATATGATGGAGAATAAGTTTGAGATTGCCGATGTTAAAGAATTTTTCAGAAATAAGTATAGCCTTCTTGATTCTTCTGAAATAGCTGTACTTATGAAAACAAAAATTAATGCTTCTTGGGAAGAATGGTATGAAGCATTGCAATCTTATGCTGATAGCCTTGGTGGAGACTGGGAAAGGAGTCTTATAACTGACTGCGGAGAAAAAGTTTGGCGTGAGGAGTACGATTCTGGAGATGATATAAAAACAGCTTTTATCGAAAATATGACTGACAATTAAGGAGAAATAAATGATATCAGATTGTGAAAAATGTTGGAACACTCCATGCATATGCGGATGGGCATATAGAAACTGGTCTAAAAAAAAGCTGATAATGATGCGTGATATGTTTCAGCAGCTTATTGATGGGACTCATGAATATTCAAACTATTCAGATAATAACGAACATAAAAATGAAAATTGTGAACTTCCAAATAATTAGACGAATGAAGTAGTTAACATTAATAAAATTCTTGCCCTTTTGGTGGAATGGTAGACACATCTGGCTTAAGATTAGACGCGCAAGCATAAGGGTTCGATTCCCTTAAAGGGTATAAAGCTCAAGTGGTGAAATTGGCATACACATTGGTTTCAAAAACCAATACAGCAAGGTTTAGGGGTTCGAGTCCCCTCTTGAGCAAGATGATAATTATATTGGCAAATGGGTTTTTATGTATTTATAATTACATAAAAAATATATCCACAAAAAAAACAAATAAAGGACAGGTGACATGGCAAACAATAGATTATATATATGCAACAAATCAACAGGAGAATATGCTTGTATTGCAAAAAATTATGGAGGATTATGGGAGCTTGGGAATAAAGATTTGTTTATGAAAATAATAGAAAGTGCTGAAGCTGAGTCAGGAGAAGAAACAGACCTTATTTTAGGTGTAGAAAACGACAGTAGATTCTATAAAAAATATCTTTCAAAAATAAAAAATGACATAAATGATAATGGAAGATGGATAAATAATTGGGAATAAACGGAGACAAATATGACTGATTATAAATTAGATGAACCTGATGAATTTGAACAGGCAGGAATAAAACTGATAGATGAACAAAAGAAATATGCATATAAACTGGCATCTCCCAAAGGATATAAAGATGCAAGACTGATTCATAACATTATTATTTTTCTAAGTTCAAAACATAAAAAATAAAAAGTGACTAATGTTAATAAAGTGTAATTTGAAAGGGGCATTATAAATATGAGAAATGAAATAACTTTTGATGAATGGTTTGCATCTTGCTATGAAATAATGATAGTTGAAGACCGCTATAGCTGGTTTGGAGGAAATTATATAGCGGTTGCCTGCAATGGATTTGATGAAGATATGATGCACGTTATGTCAGATTTAAGTTCTGATGATATTATGTCAGAACCTGCAAAAGATTATCTCATAAAAGATGAGAAAGCAGGTTATGTTATAACAGGACACGGAAAAACACTTGATGAGACTATAAAAATGATTAAAAATAAAGCAATATTTGAATGGATACGCATACTTGACAAAGATAAACAAAACAGTTATAATTAAATTATGGATAGAATAATATAAATTTATATATTATATAAATTATTGCGCATTTGGATGGAGCACAAAATGACAGAAGAAGAAAGAAAAAAGAAAAAAGCAGAGTATCAGAAAAAATGGCGTGTTCTTCATAAAGACGAAATGTATGCAGCACACAGAAAAGATTACCAGAAACATAAGGAAGCAAGAATAGCATGGCAACACCAATACTGGATAAACAATAAAAAGAAAAGGAGCAAAGATGAAGGAACAAAATAGTTTTTGTACGAACAAAGTATTTAATCCTGACTTTTATTTACTCTGGAACGGTTTATCGAAAAGATCCGGTAAAAGACATAAATGTATTGATGATGCAGAAAAAGAAGCAGAAAGGATTATGACACTTGGATGTAAAAACGTCTTTATCGTGAGACCCTGTTATCTGTATTCATGCGTAAAAGCAGGTTCAAAAAGGCTTGTTTATTCAAAACAGCTTAATGAAACAGAATATGATAACGGTTCAAAGCTGTGGTTCGTGTGGTCAAAAGACCGTAAAACTATAAAAAAGTTTTTATCATTCAGTACTGCACAGATTATGGCAAAGAAGTGTGCAACAATGTATAACCAGAAGTATATAATATTGAGATGCATTGAAAATAAAATATATGGAAAATAAAAAAAACGGTCGGCATCTAAAAACCGACCGTTAAGGAGATTAAAAATAATCGTTATATATAATATATACAAATAAAATAAAAATGTCAAGTTTTATATGTGAAATAATGATATAATTGTCTATTGACAAAACATAATTGTTGTGATATATTCTTATAAGAAAGTTATATGGAACTGTATAACTTATGTTCTACGGACGTTTTAGCGGCATACCGCCTTCGGCACTATGCCGACATACGCCAAGCCGCAAAGGAGAAAAGCAAATGATGTCGATTTGGAAGTTTCCAATCATGCGCACCGAGGTACAAAAAATTGATATACCCGTAGGCGCAAAGATTCTTTCTGTTCAAATGCAAAACGGCGCACCGTGTATTTGGGCGATTGTTGACACGGAAGCAAAAACAGAATCAAGAACAATCGCAATAATAGGAACCGGAAACGACTGCTGGTGTTCAAGGTGGCAATTTATCGGGACTGTTTCTGACGGGCCGTTTATGTGGCACGTTTTCGCAGACGTTTTCGGCGCATAACAACTGCTTCAACCTAATATATAAAGGAGCTAACATGAAAATAAAATTATTGGGTAGACAGTATCTTCCTGAATATAAAACATCAGGATCGGCAGGAGCTGATTTACACGCGCGTGGTGATTGGAATATAGATCCGTCGGAGACTATTGTCATTCCTTTGGGCATATTTATGGAGATTCCTGAAGGTTATGAAGTACAGATACGTCCCCGTTCAGGACTTGCTGCTAAATACGGGATAACTATTCTTAATGCTCCCGGAACAATTGACAGCGATTACAGGGGAGAAGTTTGTGCTATTGTCCATAATGCCAGTAAGTCATTGTTTTCTGTTCGTGACGGATACCGTATTGCACAGATGGTGTATGCTCCTGTAGAACAGGCATCGTTTGAGGTTGTTGATGAATTGACAGATACGGAACGGGGAACAAGAGGATTTGGGTCAAGCGGTGTTAAATGATAATGTTTTAGGAGATAAGAATGAAAAGAGATTTGCAATATTTTATTGATATCACGAGAAGTTGTTATCCTTATGATAAATATCCTGATGTTTCAGATGAAACAATCGAATATTATTCAAAGATATTGAAAGCAGGATATGAATTCGCAGAATATGACAACAGAACGGATAAAAAGAATAAAAGATTTATGAAGTTTATAACTGCATTTGTTAATTATATCATATCAGTGATAATAGTTTTTATTTTTGTTGTTATTGCACATTTTATTGGTGCACCTGACTGGGGAGCAGTTTTATTTGGTGTAGTAGTTGCGAGTTTGTTCAATTATAAAAAAGGAAATGACAATGCTTATTGCTGAAACAAAAAAGAATATGAGTCCGCATGAATGCTTTGACTGCTATAAAATTGCAGGTATCGGCGAATATATGAATGTGATTACAGACGGAAAAGAAACAAGATATCAATGCATTCCATGCAAAAGAAAAAGTGAAGGATGGAACGACTTCTATAGATGCTATTCTAATGGGCATCATGTTGATTATGAAAAGTGTGATGAAGATTTTATTTAGAAATGGCTATTGTACTATAAATATAAAAACCTGTTGTTCCGTGGGTTGTCCAGACAAATGCCGTTGACAGGATTTGGACTAAAACGGAACTTTTATCAATAAGAAGGTGGAAAATGAATGAAATAACTAATGGAAAGACTATGACTATAAAAGAAGTTGCAGATGCACTTGGAACGGCAGAGAGCACAATTAGAAATAAAACGAAAGAACTGTTCCCTGAAATTGTCAAAAATGGTGTAGAGACCAAATTAAATGAAAATCAGGTATTTATAATTAAAAAAAATATTGTTCCCAGAGACCTTACTTTGAAAAGTAAGGTAGAAGATGCTATTATGGCAATAGACAGGCAAAAAACAATTATGCTTGCTATGCAGTATTTGCAGGAAGATTATAATAATATGAAAATCAGAGCAGAACTTGCAGAAAATAAATGTAGTGCCCAGCAGCCAAAGGTAGATTTTTTTGATGCCGTAGCAGACAGCAAAGATGCAATAGACATGAGCAATGTTGCAAAAATACTTGACTGCGGGATGGGAAGAAACCAGATATTTGACATATTACGGAGCAGCGGAGTATTGCAGCAGAATAATGTGCCGTATCAGAGATTTGTTGACGCAGGGCTGTTCAGGGTTATTGAACAGAAATACAGTGCTTCTGATGGTTCCGTACATATAAATATAAAAACACTTGTCTACCAGAAAGGTATTGACTATATAAGAAAAGTTATAAAATGCCCTGAAAAAGAGGATAAATAATGAATTGTGAATATGTACGACAATATTATAATGTTCCTGCAATGATTGGACTTATAGTTATGTACAAAGAAAAAAGAGGAATAATTTATAAAGATGGTGGAGCATACATTGCTGTTAATTTTTACACAGATAAAGCAGGAATATGTAATTATATTCATCCAACAGACCCGGATTTGAAATATACGGCAGAAATAAAACCATTAAGAAAAATGACACGTTCTCAAAAACATTATCAAAACTGGTTGGATTCTGACAGCGGTTTATCATTTGCTGAATATATGGGAATGGATAAAGAAACGCTTAAATATAAACAACAAAGAATTTATAGAAGGTATTAAATGAAAAGAACTGATTATATATCATGGGAAGAATATTTTATGGGTATTGCCATTTTGTCGTCAAAAAGGTCAAAAGACCCAAGTACGCAGGTAGGTGCATGCATCGTAGATAAAGATAACAGAATAATTTCTATGGGTTATAATGGATTTCCTAAAGGATGTTCTGATAATGAATATCCGTGGGATAAAGAAGGCAATCCTATTGACACAAAATATATGTATGTAGTCCATGCAGAACTTAATGCAATCCTGAATGCTCGTGGAAAGAATCTTGATGGCACGTCTTTATATGTGACCCTGTTTCCCTGCAACGAATGCTCAAAAGCAGTTATCCAGTCAGGAATAGAACGGGTAATCTATCTTGATAATAAACACGACGGAACTGATTCTGTGCTGGCCTCTAAAAGAATGCTTCTTTCAGCAGGAGTGCATGTAGAAAAATATCACGGGAAAGTTGCAAAAATAGAGTTATAAAGGGAGCTGTATATGAAATGTCCGTCGTTCAAGGCAGAAGATTTACTTGATATAAAACAGAACTGTGATACTGTATTCAACGCAACCTCATTTATAGAACAGACGAATATACCTGAAAAGTTTATAAACGCACATCTTGAAGACTCTGAAACAGATAAAGTAATACGTGAATTCTGTGAAGAAAAATCAAAATACATAACACTGGTTTTAATAGGTGACTTCGGGCGTGGAAAATCTTATTCAGCATGTGCATCAATGATTAACCGTTCTAAACTCGGTATGAACGCTGGTAAATATATCTCGTGCAAATATGAAGTATGCCCTCTTATAAGGACAAGCAGAAACTTCAAAAGCAGTGTTCAGGAATATGACATTCTTAAAGAATACTATACTATTCCATATCTTGTACTTGATGAAATAGGACAGGGTGATGATGCCCAGATTGAAAAAGTATTTGATTCAAACATAATTTCAGCACGGTATGACAATGAAAAAAGAACTGTAATAACGACTAATATGGACATGAATGAGATATGTACTTTTTTAGGAGGTTCACTAAAAAGCAGGTTCAAGGAAACAGCAGTACCGGTATATTTCAACGGTATAGACAGGAGAGGTATTGTGAATGAAAAATGATGATTATATTATAATTATCTATTGACAAAAACAATTAATTGTAATATATTCTATGCATAAGAAAGTTATATGGAACTGTATAACTTATGTTAGACCGACAACCAGCAGGATAACAAGTTATGTCTACAAACCGCAAGGAAGGAGAGAAGATTGCAATACATGGGAGGAAAAAACAGAACTCGAAAACAAATCGCAAAATACTTAAAAACAATACGGAAACCGTATCAAACATATTTTGAGCCATTTTGCGGTGGCGCATGGGTTTTACAAGAGATGGCCGGAAAACGGATTGCAAGCGACGGTTGTTTTCCGTTGATTGCTATGTATAAAGACTTGCAGAACGGATGGGAGCCGCCAGAAACATTAACAGAGGATGAGTACCAAGAACTTAAAAAGTTGGATGATCCTTATTGTGGTATGAAAGCATTTGCTGGTTTTGGTTGTTCCCATTCTGGAAAGTATTTTAATGGATACGCCAGAAGCGGTAGTAGGAATTATTGTTCAAATGCAAAAAACAGTCTATTGAAACAGCTTCCGCTAATTGCGGATGTTCAGTTTTTGTATGGGGAATATAATTCACACATACCTGTAGATATGCTGGTTTATTGCGACCCACCATACAAAGGAACTACACAATATGGGTATTTTGAAACCTTTGACCATGAAAAGTTTTGGGATAAAATTAGGGAATGGTCAAAATACAACACAGTTATCGTGTCTGAATACAATGCGCCTAATGATTTTGAATGCGTACTTTCCTTAACCACAAAAACTGACATGAGGGTTGCTGGTAATAAAGAGATTAGAGTGGAGAGATTATTCAGAATAAAAGACGTATAATATTTGCTTCAACCTGACTAAAGCAGGTTAAGCAAATGTTGGATAGACGATTTAGCCGCATAACAAGTTATGCGGACTCGCGCCAAGATTCGGGAGAGATTTCAGGAGGAAAATATGAGCGAGTGGATTAGTGTAAAAGAACGATTGCCGCAAAAGCCAACTTTTGATTGGGTTTTGGTACAAACAAAAATGATACCCGAGGGACGGTATGGAGTTCCCCACATTGCAGAATTACGCGGTGGCGTATGGTTTGCACAGTGCCTCGATGATAAGCCGATGGAAAACGAATTATCGATTGAAGTTACCCACTGGATGCCTATACCGGAGCCGCCCGAATCATCCAACAACAAGTTCGAGCCGACTCTCGAATAGCTCGCGGCTCAACTTAATATTCTACGGACGTTTTAGCGGCATAACACACAAGCGCACTATGCCGACACACGCTAAACTTCAACGGAGAAAGATATGCAGTTAGTTACCGAATGGGAAAAAGAAAATAATATGGATTATCCGCACTGGGCTACGGTCTGGCATTATGACGCATACGGTGAATCTTGGATGCCAGAGCAATGGTCAAACGTAAAGGATTTTTACACAAATGAGCGTAAACAGAAATTGCCAGAACACTCACCAATGTGGCAGTTTTATTACGAGCCGTATGTGGCTTTGCCGACTGATACGCCACCCGAATGGGGTGCTGGCATTCCGTTGAAGCGCATAACAACTGATTCAGTTTGACAATGCTCACGCATTGCAAGTTAAGCAAATATTCGGTGGACGCTCTGTGGAATATTCATAAACTGATACACCGACAACGCGCCAAGTTTTTGGCACAGATTAAACGGAGGAAGTAAATGACAAAAGACAAATGTACGTTGACCGACACGGAACTGATAGAAAAAGCTCGCGATTGGATTCACAAGCTGGCAGAAACAGGCGGTAAAGCGTGGGCTTTGCGTGTCCCTGTTGATTTTAACCATGACCCGGATATGATTTTTTGTGAATTGTGAAATCGCTTGAAAGGTGCCAAAAACACCGAACAAACGATAAAGGAGTTTTATAATGAATACAGAAACCGGTGAACTTTATGCAAAACTGAAAGACATCCCTCATGATATGATAGATCAATGTATCTCGGTGGATGCTGAACAAATGACAAAAAAGCAGAAGAAAACTATGCAGGTCAGTAAACATGATTCCTGCTCTGAGCTTGGGAAGATCTATACGGGTAATCGTAAAGAACGGCGCCGGCAGGCGGCTTTAGCCCGAAAAAAAAAAAAGCCTGACAGAGGCTTTGATCTGACCAGAAGAAAAGAAGGAATGTAATGGAAAATATGATGAGATCAAATGACGACTGTTTTCAATGCTGTCTTGCAGAACTTTTTAACATTTCATACGAAACTGTTCCCGACTTTTTTTCATTCAAGGCAGAAAAGGAATTTACATACGAGCAAACAATGCAACGTTTTGAAAATTGGCTCGAAGATCGTGGGTATTGTTACTTGATGATTCGATGTAATTCCCAGAACGGAATGCCTTTTATAGGATACGGAAATATAAAAATCATTGCATCGCTCAAAAAAACAGAAAGAGAATATGCTCATGCTGTTATTTTGCATACAGATGACAATGGTAATTCATGGTATATTTCCGATCCTAAGCCAAACACAGATTATTCTTTTGATGATCTTGTAGGGCTTGATGTGTTCTTGCCAATAAACTATTCAAAGGGAAAGAAGGTGATATGAAAATCACGATAGAAAGCACTGTAAAAACAACAAATCTCAACGTGGTTCCGGCAAGAGTATGGGAAGGAGAAACTGAAAGCGGTATTCCTGTCACCTGTTTTGTTACGAGAATTGTTCCGAGAACATATGATGGTAATAAGGTTTCGGAATTTGAAAAGGAACTTACGGAATGTGTTTCTCCTTCCGAATACGCACGGCAGCTGCCGATGAGACTGGTTTTGTAGCATAAAGAAAGGGGGCTGGCTAATGGGACAATCAGGAATTATGAATAAAATCCCCGGACTGATACGATATTGTGAATCTGAATTGCCAAACGAACACTGTCCATATATTAATCTCGGATGTATGGGATGCCTGACTGGATTTTATTCGGATTTAGATAACCAGCCGGATAATCCGCAGGATTATTTCCACAACGATTATGACTTACCAAGTCGTGGGACAAACGGTGGCTACAGACAACATGATTATCAATCAGACAATCCGCAATCGTATCACAGCGACGAACGATAGCACCTAACAACGAATTCGACCTGACAATGTGAAGTAGTTAATTGCAGATTAAATTAGTGTTATGCGTATTTCCAACCGCATAACACTGGCGGTAGTTCACGGAGACAATAGTGAAAATAAAATTATATAGGAGAAATAAACATGGATAAAAGAGATGAACTTATTGCTGAACAGCAGCTTAAGATACGCGAACTTGAACGCATAAATGCCGTTTATAAAAAGCATGTTGATGAAATAAACAGTTCTATATTCTGCTGTGGTGGCCCATTGAATGATAATTATTATGGATATAACAAAGACCAACTTAAAATATTTTGGAGGATTTCAAATTTGTCTAAAAGTATAGACAGTCAAGATATTGATGATTAAATGATGGAGAACGATATGGAAATTATTATTAAACTTTCTACAGGGAAAGTAAACAAAGATTTTATGACAAATGGATATATAGAGGAAAGAAATTGACGATGATTATAGTTGATACACATGTTGACGGGAACTGTTTCTTCGCTTTTTATGATAACGACAAGGAAGTTAAATAAGCATGGAAGAACAAATATATTATGACGGTATAAGGTATAACAGCTATAAAGAGCTTGCAGAATATCTTGATGTATCTATTGAAAAAGTAAACAAAATTATAGATGAAGAATTATATCATGGCAAGCCTGTAACAAAATATATGCTTAAATCAGAAGCAAGAAAAACAAAGATTAAGCATGAACATGTTCCGGGAGAGCCGTTGATTCCTCATCCGGTAACTATAGGTATAAGTACTTTATTTCAATAAGGAGATATAATATGAAGAACTGGGAAACAAAAGAATTTACAGATGAATTTAATTATGCGATGGATTGTCTAGGATGTCCAGCACATTTCACATGCAAAATAACTGCATGTGAAATGATGGCCCAAAAAAAGGACTGTGTACGTATTTTTTTTGAATATGCAATGCAGGAACATAAACTTGCTGTAAAAAAGATGACAATGCAGGAATGGGCTAATGTAACCGGAATGATTACTGCAAAAGATAAAAATGGGCAGGTATATCTTTATCCATCCGGGGAAATTGAAAAAGTTGATAACATTTGGAAATCAGCATCAGATAATGCAAGTTATGCCAATATCACAGACAGAGTGACAGATGCGGAAGGACATGACTGGAATATTCCGTGCTATCCTGAAGGAGATGAAAATGAATGATTTTATAAGAGATGTGATAAAATATCCAAACGGTTTCAGTATAACAATAAAAGGTGTTGCTTCTGAATCAGGATATGGTATAGTACAGGAAAGTAAAGTGTCAGTGAAAGACCTTGTTGACATTTTTAATGCAATAGACAAAAAAGAAGAGGACAGACATGAATAAAAAGATAAAGATTATAAGTATTGCAGTTGTATTATTTTCTATTGTTTCGGCAGTTTATGCACATACATACGTTGCAGTATATGGTGATAACAACGGAAATACGATAGGGATCACAAGCATGGATTATTCAAAGATATGCGGAAATGTATATACTGGGCAAACTTTTATATTGTATCTGCGTAAAGTTTCTCAGTTAAACTAGGATGTATATGTGAAAAGATTATGTATTTTTATTATTGCCGTACAGCTGTTTTGTTTTAATGCTTATACTAAAGTTATAGACAAACATACAAAACAGATTGTATATAAAATAGGATTATCAAAAGGCGTGCCAAAATCGGTAACAGACAGGCTTATGTATGAAGAATCAAAGTATGATGACCATGCAGAAAGCCAATATACAAAAGAAGGTTATAATTCAAAGGGATTATTTCAGCTGTATACAAAACCGGATAATATAAACGACCTGATTTATAGATACTGGACTGATAAAGATGAGTTTGATATATATAATCCAGTACATAACGCAACAGTAGCATTGGGTTATTTATCAGCTTTGCATAAATATTATGGCAACTGGTATGATGCACTCTTATTTTATAATCACGGAGATATACACACTGCATCAGAAGGCACAAAAGCATATGCATTAAGGATAATAAAGGCGGGTGAACCATAATGATAGAACGCTATTATATTCTGGATAATTATAGTTATATTGAACTTCTTAAACAAATAAAAGACAGAGAACACAAAGGAGAACAACAATGTTCAGATATAATGGCAGAAATAGATTCTTATGGGAAAGAAAAATTTTATGTTAATATGCGAGCAATCATAAAGGAGATGTGATATGAAAAAGTATGTAGTTACAAAAGGTGAAGATGAAGGAAATGAAGTATTAGGTGTATTTTCTTCAAAAGAAAAAGCACAGGATTTTATAAGAATACATAAAGTTTTTGATACAGACATTAATGATGATATTCTTGAATTTGAAGAAGATGATGAATCAGTACCCGTATTTTTAACTGAAAAAATATTTATGCTTGATAATTATTTTTGTAAGATTTATTTTAGCGAATCCCTATATGTGGATGATATATGTATAAAATGCAATAAAATTGAAAATGCCAATGTACGCATATCATATAACAGCAATATCGATATAATGCGAAAAGAGGCTGTTTTAGGCATGAATGCTCTTTATAATAAAAAAATAAGAGAGTTTGAAAATAATACGCACTGGGTTCAGAAGTTTGCGATAATAAAAGTGAATAAAGAAGATGGATATATTGAAGCAAAAGGTAAACGGGATGTAATATCAATAAAAATAGGAGATTTCCCACTTCCAATAGAAACAAAAGAATTCTATGCAAGAGCAACCATAGATGAATATGGGAATACTATTATTGTTGATAATATCAAAAGCGTAGAGGATGCAAAAAATGAAAATAACAGAAACGTATAAAGAAAATGATATCGGTGAATATAAAACAAGAATAGTAGATTATAGGGGAAGTGAATTGCATCACATTCTAACCGATATAGATAATATCACTGCTAAAATAAAAGAAAAGAAAAGATGCAAATCAGAAGAAGATAAATATCTGCACGAGCTTGCTGTTTTATATAACATAGAAGATAAAGCCGTTTATCATTCCAATATATTGTCAGTATTTGATAACTGTAATACATTTTTGTCTTTTATAACAAAAAAATCATATATGCTGGACGATGTATCAAAAACTGTTGCTATCAAATATATAATAGCTCACGATTCATTTATAGCTGTTGAGAGATATAAATATATAAATAACAAATATGAACCGGAATATATGCTTAAAATCATGAATCTGTTAAACTGCTTATTTATAGGAAATAATTTGTGTTACTATAATGAATATTTCAGACTGAATGCCAAGAATTATTCAGATATAAAATATAAATTAAATCTTATAAATGACAGCATCAGTTATCTTGAATATGTTTCGATGGATAGAGAAAATTTGAAGATTAGATATGATAAAGAAATTATATCTAACAGAATAGCACAGCTTTTTTATTGAACTTACTGAACTTGCTAAAATTGGAGATAAAAATGAAATTTATTGAACAGTCAGCAGAAATATTCAGCCCTGAAAACGGACTGATACAAAACCCGGAAAAGTACATTGAGTCTATCGGAAGACATGGAAACAAATCTGTGTCTAAAATGAAGGAAGAACAGGAATCGCATGATAAATTCTGCAAAGCAAGGCTGGTGCAGGAGCATACTTCCATATTTGAATTTGTAGATATAACGATGCATTTAGTGACATCTATTGCAGTATCAAGAGAATTATTGAGACACCGGCATATCAATGTGAATGAAATATCAACAAGATATTGCGATGAAAGTAATCTTGAGATTATAATTCCTGAATGGATAAAACCTGTAATATCAAAAACAGGGATTGAAAATATAAATGACATAGATATAGACGACGCCTGTATTGACTGCTGTATAGATAACAACCTTAAAGCATTGTACACGTGGATGAAAAATATGAAACACGCTGAAAAAACATATAACAGTCTTTTTGAATATGGTTGTACAAGAGAAATGGCAAGGGGCATACTCCCGTTAGACACAATGACAGATATGTTATATAAAACAAACGTGACTCAATGGAGATTCATATTCAAAAGGCGCGAAGATAAGGCTGCTCATCCTGATATGCGATATCTTATGAAGTTGACAAGACAGGAACTTATAAAATATAGCAGTGTTTTGTTTGAGGGAACACTATAAATAAATGAAAAATTATAAAATAAAAGAGAAACGATTAAATGATTTCAAAAAAATAGTTGATGATTATAAAAAGAATCATATAAATTGTAGTTCTAAAACAAGATGCTATTATAATACTTGGAAAGAATGTGAAAATAACAACTGGACATGGAATTGTGAGATATGCAAAGAATATTATATTGAGCAGAAAATAAACAAAATTTATCATGGATTTTATTCAGGATATATAACAAGGTTTTATAAAAAATAGAGAATTATATGGCAAAACAACTTTATTCGCAGGAATATGAAAAATGTCTTTTAGGAAGTATGATTAAGGATAATGACATAATAGATGATGTAGAATCATCTGTCAGGGAGGAATATTTTTATTTTAGTAATCACAAAACAATATATAATAAAATAATAGAATTATACAGTTCAAATAAATGCTGTGATATTGTAATGCTGTCAGGTGTACTTCCTTCATTGACAGCCTTTATTGCATCACTTACTGATACTGTTTCTTCTTCTGGTAATTATAAGTTTTATGTAAAAGAGATAAAAAATCTTTATAAAGAAAGAAAATATCTTAATGATATAACAGGTATAAATGAAAATAAAGAAAATAAATCCATAGATGAAATATTGTCTGAAGCAGATAATGCTATAATGACGCTGGTAAGCGATGTGTCAACGGTGGAAGAGGATACTGCGCGGTCTCTATGTTCATGGTATGTTGAATATATAGATAACAATATAAAGAACAGACTTAATGAATCATTCCTTGGATATGATTCCGGTTTTGAAGGTATAAATTCACTTCTTGACGGTATACCGAATGACGTCCTGTGGGTTATAGGGGCTCGTCCTTCTATGGGTAAAACTTCTATGGCAGAACAACTTTTTTATAATTTATGCAGCATATCCGTACCTTCCGCATTTATTTCTCTTGAAATGAAATCCACTGTGATAATGTCCAGAATAGTATCTGCAAACACTGGGATACGGTTATCTTTAATGCGGCATGGAATGATTACAAAACAACAGCTAGTTCAGATGCAGGCTTTTATAACCAGAATGTTTACGCTCCCTATTGTTATGGTAGATACATCTAAAAGGCAGATAGGACGTGATATAGACAGTATATGCAGTAAAATACGCTCACTTGCAAAGAGGGGAACAAAAGTGTTTTTTATAGACCATCTTGGATTTATTTCATGTTCAACAAAAATGAAAAGAAATGAACAAGTGGGTGAGATAATGAAAAGGCTTGCAGACTTGAAAAATCAGCTCGGTATAACTATAATATTATTGTGCCAGCTTACAAGGGATTCAGAAGGAAAAGAGCCATCACTTAATTCATTAAGAGAATCAGGTGACATAGAGCAGGATGCTGACATAGTATCTTTTATTCACAGGGAAAGAGAAATGGAAGGTTCTGAATCAGTACCTGCTAAATTTATAACTGAAAAGAACAGGGATGGGAGATGCGGTATAGTAAATTTATTGTTCTATCCTTATATTACTAAATTTACAGATGAGAGGAAAAATGTACAGGAAACTTCATACGGGAATGAGCATAAATAATGAAAATGTTATCTATACTTATTATGATAAATGTAAAAATTTCACTAGAATAAGTATGGATAATGATTTATTCTATGCGTGGTTCTATGAAGAAGGATATGGAATAACATGCAGTAATTTAACGGATGCCATAAATAAATCCATAGAAAAATTTGACAGAAAATACGGATGGAAAAGTGTACTTAAAAACAAAAGCATCAGTAATTAATTCAAGAAGCAGACATGCAGGTGCATCGTTTGAATCATCTCTTGAATCTATATTTGAATACCAGTTTAAAACAGGCAATATGTATATACAGAAGACTCCTGAACCTACAAAATGTATAAAAAATCTGGGTTACGGGAAATTCATCTCTATTTACACAGGTAAATCACAGCCTGATTTTAAGGGTACAACAAAAGATGGTAAATGTATTGTAATAGAAGCAAAACAGACTGGAGCAGAAAAAATAATGATGTCATGCATAGACTCTGGTAAAAATGATGAAAAGATGTATTTATATAATTACGAAAGTATGAATGCATTGTGTTTTATAGCTGTACGGTTCAATTTCGGTAATCCATGCATGATACCTTTCAGACATTTTATTTCAATGAAAGAAATATATGGAAGAAAGTATATGACAAAAGAGGAGTGTATGAAATTTGTATGGGACGGATATTCAAACTCTATTTTCTATGAAAGAGTTAATCCCTGATTTTTCCAGTTTTGATTTCAGTTCATTCGCTGACTGTTCTTTCAGGAAAGAGCCTGTCATAAGTGCTACTTTATCATTTTTGCTGAATAAATATGGAGTTAGCCCCATATTTTCTATTTTTTTAATATCTGATTTTGCCTGTTTGCCAGTGTCATATAAACCTGCATAAACTATGTACATCATTGCCTCTATATGTAGTTTAGCACTTCTTATATAATAAAGTCAATTACAGCATTGACAAAACCGTATTTTAGATATATATTATATATAAGGAAATATAGATAATGAGCACAAGAAAATATGATAATACCGAACTTAAAGAATATGCATCAACTCACACGATACAAGAATGTGCTGACCATTATAACCTTAATGTGAACAGTACATATACTCTTTTAAATCAAAGGAAAATTGATTATAAAAGAGTATTGAATAAAAAAAGAAATCAATATAAAAAACATATAAGCCCTGAATCGTTCTGGATTGCCCAAAGACTTGGGCATCTTGTACCTCTAACAGAACGGGATGGATGGTACATGCTTGCAATTGGAGTTCTTGCTTATGCAAAAATAGACAACTGCAAAGATTTTCCTACAAAAGAATTATTCACTGAAGCTATAGACATAAAAGATTATATGCATTGCGAAATGGGTAATAAAATAAGACGCAATGGAATTTTGATATGAAAAAGATGGAGGATATATGATAATTGGAATAACAGGATTAGCCAGAAGCGGGAAAGATACATGCGCTGATATTCTGTGCGAAGAGTTAAATAAGCGCGGATATAATGTAAAGAAAGTCGCATTGGCAGAACCGATGAAAGAAGCGTGTAGGATTATATTCGGATGGAATAATGATTATCTATATGGTGATAAAAAAGACTTGATAGATGATAATTATGGTATAAGCCCCAGACATGTATTACAGACAATGGGAACAGAATGGGGACAGTTTATGCTTTCAAAGTTTGATAATTTCAGAAAAGTTACAGGCAGAAAATTATGGATAAAATCGTTGCTTAATAAGTATGTAGGACAGAATATTATAATATCAGATGTAAGGTTTGTCCATGAAGCAGAAGAGATAAGAAATAACAACGGATTTATAATAAAAATAGAACGTTCCGGAATAAAACAGATGAAACATAAGTCAGAAAAAGAAATAAAAAAAATACAGAGTGACGTCACTATAAATAATGACGGAGACTTATTTGACTATAAAGATGAAGTTCTGAATGTTATGAACATAATATTGTCATTAAACTAATAATATGGAAAATAAAGACGGATGGAATGTACGCTACAGCGAACTACTTGGACAAGATATAGCATATAAAAAAAACAATAATGGAGAAGTAGACATATGGACGGAGGATAAGACCCATTATAAAAACAGAGAGGTTGATATAATAAAAAAACATGGCAAGATTGATAAAAATGTACATATCATAAAACGCATGTTTTGTGGTGAAATAATAGAATAGGAGAATAACATGGAAGAAAACGAAAGCAACAAAAGAACAAGAATGAATGCAAGCCTTACAGCGAAAGGGTTTGTGCAATGGGATATAACCGCGGAATATGATACGCCTGAACTTACAGCGGAAATGCTGGGAAAAGCCATAGACTTAGAACGCAAAGTTTTAAAAGATAAAGGGCTGGAAGAAGTTAAAGCAACGGATAAATAACATGCATTTCAGGGAAAATAAATACAGTACATATAAAGAGCGAAAAGCAGCAATAGAAATATTAAACTGGAACGTAGATATATGTGATGTACTAAAACGTACAAGATGCTGGAAATGTTATTCTAAGCATCAATACAAATGTGAGGTGAATAAAATAAATAAAAAACATATTATATATATAGCATCTCCTTATACGATTGGAGATAATTTTGTGAATGTGCAAAGGCAGATAGATGCCGCAAATGAACTGCTTGATAACGGATTTGTACCATTTTCTCCACTGCTCCAGTCTGTATACCTTAATGCACAGAAAGAGCGCGATTATCATTTATGGCTCGATAATGATTATGCTTTCATAGAAAGATTTGACGGTGTTTTACGTCTTGAAGGTGAATCAAAAGGTGGAGACGGAGAAGTTTCAAAAGCACACAGTATTAAAGTTCCTGTATTTAAAACCGTATCTGAAGTTAAAAACTATTTCATATAACAAAACAAAACCCTGTCTTTTCACAGGCAGGGTTCTTTTTATTTGCTTATTAATTCTACGTATCTTCTTCGCATGGTATCGGCACTTGTCCCCAGTTTTTTTGCAGCTATTCCTTTGTTTTTGTTTTGTTTATAAACAGCAAGTATAAAAGCATCTTCTATAGGTGTGAAGATTCTTTTCTTATTAGAAGTTACATCAGGAATAGAATTCAACATCTCTGCAAGTTTTGTTTCATCCACTTCAACAGCTTTTCCTTTTTCCATTTTATTCCCCTTTTAAGTCTGTCCATTCACGTTTGTTTGAAATCGAAAGTGGCATATGAATCGGTATATATCTCCAGTCCTTTAATCCGTATATTTCAAGTATTCCAAACCCCATATCATACTGCGTTTCTGCCATTTTCCTTCCGTATATTCCAGCTGGATATTTGAGACATGGCGCTACTATAGATTCCCTGTCCCTTACTCTCATTGAAACAGAATAATGGGCATGTCCTCTTATACATATATCGGCCGTTTCGTCCTCATGCAGCGAAGCATTAAGTATTTCATTTACCATTTCTTTATATGTCGGTGTACCCTGACCATACGGTATAGTAGACCGTCCTACCGTATGTCTTACATTAACTCTTACCATATCATTGAAATTAAGTCTTTGTGTAGTTTTAGGTTTTGCTATCCCCAAACATTTAGCAAAGTTATCTTCATAGGAGTATGTACCTGCCGTATGGAACGGTGTACCATAAACACAGAAAAAATTCTCTTTTTTGCATGGAATTATATTACAACATTCAGCCGCTATTTCACCCTGTTCATCAGTATCAGGTTCATACAATTCTATAGTATTTTTACTGTTCTGCCCTTCTACCATATCACCTGTTAATATTGCAAAATCATATGGGCCATTTTCAGGAACTTCTTTTGAATACCATTCATATAATTGAGTCTGAGAATCTGAATAAGGTGATTTTTTTGCAATTCTTGAATAAGGTGTAAGTCCGGCTTTATCTCCGCAATGGAAGTCTCCGCCTATAAAAACTCTGATTGGTTTCACTATTTTTTCCTTTATAAACAAAAAGCCGGGATTTTGTTCCCGGCAAGTGTCACATTATTCTTTAATAGTTACATTACCTACAATAACACCCGCAACAAATGCTACAAAAGCAATCACGTAGCCGATAATCTTTACAGCAACGGTAGCTGTGATAAGCGTGCTGAATCCGGCTACACCGAATCCGATTGTAATAAGTCCCGCGCATACCCATTTCTGCCATGTTTTCATACTTGTGGCACCGGAAATAAATGAACTGAGAGAAACACCAAGTGCTACAGCAGAACAGGCAAGAGCTGTAATCTGCGCCACTTCTGCTCCCCAAACCTTTGCACATACAACACCTGCGGCCGCAATTATAAGCCCGACCACAGCGATAACACCATTTTTAGTAACTGTCATATGACCTCCAAATTACTATATAAATTATATAATATACCTATACGCTTGTCAAGTTTATGCAATATCTCCTGATGTCCACATATCCATAATAAGTTTATCAAATACCAAATACGGGATATAAAAATATCCTTTATCTCCCCAGTTGCAACTCCATGAGTTACGGAGCTTGAATCTCTGAACCGTGTCATCATAACCTACTATAAGAACTGCATGTCCTCCAAGATTCTTTTCAGTACTTTCAGGCATAGGCACAATTCCAGTAGAAGCTACTTCCTGCGATTCAAATGATTCATATACCGATATCCCTGCTACAACACAATTTCCCTGTGCAAGGCACTGTTTTATCTGGTTCTGTCCCTGAACCCTGTTATATGACAATATCTTATAATTCACCGCTTCTTCATAACAGGCATTATCAGGTTTCTTTGATAATTTTCTTATTATATAAGGCCATAAAGGTTCAGTACATATTCCATCATTGCACAAGGTTTTCATCCCGTCCCTTATGTATGCTCCGCAATCCTGCCCAACAGTTCCTTCCATATTCCGTTCGTTATAATACAGGAACAATCTGGAAAAGTTTTTTATCACATTCCCGGCTTTTATCCACATATATTCAAACATGCCGGAACCAATAGCATTAGCAGTACAGCTGTTAAGAGTTCCCTGATTGACTACAGGGGAACATTTATCAGACAGGTCAATTTTATCAGGCAACTGTACAGGAGCTGAAACACAGAATTTGAAATCCCGTTCATCTTCAGGGTCTTTCTTTAAGGTGTATATATGTTTACTTTTATTTGAAAATAAACTTTTTATTCTATATAATATATATTCATTTACGGTTCTTATAATAATAATGAGTAAATTCATTTTTTATCCTTTGTTGTTTACAACATAATTATTCACTGACATTTTTATTGAGAATATCTATTATAGCCTGCGTATGCAATATATAATCCTGCAAGTCAGTTATATAATTATTCTGATAAGTTATATATTCGTCCAAATCCTGCCACGAAAGCTCATTAAGATTCTTTTTTTCACGTGGTTTAGGACATGTCGGAAGCGATATTATGAGCTTTTTAGCTTCCTTTACGGTCTGTACCGCTTCAACTGCCGATTTATCTTCTATTGTAACAGCCTTATTTACCGTCGCGCATCCTGACAGCATCAGCATTATTGTTATTGATAATATCAAGAATATGTTTTTTTGCTTCATCATCGGTTGCCTCCTGTCTTTCTTTTTCATCCTGAATATGTGAAAGAATATTACTGGTATATTCATCGTAATACTTTTTCATTTCAATGACATTCCCGGCAAGAACAGTATTCTTCTTCTTTATAGCATTGTATTGTTTAAGAAGCATAAATATAAAAATACCGGAAACGATATTAAGGCATATTGAAATTATAAGTGCGTACAGCATTATTTAACTCCTGTCTTATTATCTGTAGTGACATCAGTCTTTACGTTTGTATTATCTGCCTGTTTATTGTTGCCGAATTTAGACATAACAAAATCTATAATCTGCGTCTTGCATAATGTTGTAACCGCAACAAGCAGTAATCCTGCCTGTACAAATACAGGGAGATACTGGTATGCAACAGCAAGCAGTATGCATACTGCAAACTGAATTATACGAAGTACATTCCCATCAATAGATTTACCTGAATGAGTTGCAAATCCTTTTATGAACTCAATCATCCCAAGTACCGTTATAGCCTCTTTCAATATAGTCTGCCAATCAAGTTCCATTATTTCACCTCTCTACAAACTCTGTACTCTAAAACCTTACCGGTTTCTTTGTTTTTGCTGTGTTTCATAGGATGAAATTCATCCATATCCCAGTGTCCTACCTTCGTTTTACCATAACCCTCTATGATGATATCATCTGATTTATTTATGTATGATGAAAGAGATGGCATCGTTTTATCTATGTCCGAATACTTGTCAACTGTCCATTTTTTACCAGTAACTGTTAAAAACAGCTTTCCTGCGTCATTAACAGTAAAATCACTTTTTATCGTATTATCGGCAAGGCATTTCTGCATAATATCAGTTAAATCAAAGTCATACCCGGACATTGAAGCCGCCTTGAGATAATCAAGAAAAAGGCATCCACTCTGACCGCATGATAAAAGTATATCCTGTAATCCATCGTAAAACTTCATTTCTTGCTCCCTTTTGACGGTTTAGCTGGTTTTGTTCCTTTCGTTTTGCAAGCCATATTATACCCCCTTCGTTTTAATCAATGATATTATAGTGCCAGTTAATGATATTATAACGCCTATAGTCAAGCCTATAATCCACTTATAATTTGCATTACTTTTCTCTGTCATACGGGTTTCCAAATCCTGTACCTGCGCCTTTATCTTTAAGTCCATTGTTTCATTAAGACGCTTTATCACTTCATCGGGAATGGCAGAAACCTGTTTTTTAAGTTCCAATAAATCACTGCTCATATCTTTCCACCAGTCCTTCGAGTTATGCTCGACATTATCGAGTTTAAGGCTCTGCAATGCGATCTGTTTTTCTGTTTCACTTACCCTGTTTTCAAGTTTATCATATTCTTCCATATTTGTCACCTGTTATGTTAATGTCTTCCATGTGATAGTGCCTGCTGTTGCAATATATCCAAAATATACATATCCTCCTGTTCGATTATGCAACCGTTATAGTGCATTCCGCTTTTATTTCAGGTTCATCGTTGCTGGACGTCGTAATCGTCGCAGTTCCTGTCGTAACCGCAGTAACCAGACCTGTATCATCTACGGTTGCAATCGCTATATCCGATGACGTCCAGCTGACAGTCAAATCTTCCGCCGTATCAGGCGTACATGTTGTCGTAAGCTGTACCGTACCTCCAGCGGAAAGAGACAGCTCTGTTTTGTCCAGCGTGACCGACTCTACGTCATAGACCGCCGTTGCATCTTCCAGCTCCGATATATCAGCAGATACACGGCTGTACAGTGCCTTAATAATATCGTCGCCGTTAGCAAGCTCTACTCGGTACGTGTGCGAATAATCAGGCGCATACCCTGACTTATAGGCAGACTTGTTTTCCCATCCGCGCATGGTGTACGTCATGTACTTCTTGTTTCGGATATTAACAATGCGGATTTCATAAAAATCCACGTATGTTATTGTGTGTCCCGTGCTACTTATTAATTTCGTTTTCAGTGCCATCTGGTTTTTCCTCCTTCGGTTTAAGCTGTTCCTGCACCTGTCCGTCAAGGGACATGAGCGTACCCATAGCCTCTTCGATGGTTAATTTTGTTAATCCTTTACGCAGTACATTGCATTCGTCAATCGTTAATGTAAGTACAATCCCTCTTGTTATATCCATATATATCTCCTATGCGTTTGTTGGTGTTGCAGGAATAATAAATTCCATTTGCAATGCATGTCCTATTTGTGTTGGGTCGCCGGATGTGCATTGCAGTGCGGTTATATTTCCGTTTGTAATAAAATATACACTCGTGCCGTTTCGATTTAATCGTGTAAGCTCGGTCGTGTTATATATTCCTGCCCCTCCGGAATTATTATCAGAGGATGATGTTATATAATGCGCTATCGCCTTATATACAGTATCCTGCGTAGCAGTGGAAGCAAATTCAAGATACATTTTACGGTTGCCGAAATTCATCTGATAAGACCAATCATCTCTGTATATTCTTGTAAAATAACCATCAGCCAAGTTGTCATGTCCAGTTCTAATGTTTATCCCTGAATAATCGCCATTACATGTATTGAAATATCCAGTTGTAATATCTCCCCCTGCATAAAATCCATTGCACGTGTTTGCGTATCCGGTTGTAATTAGATATCCTGCATAAACGCCATTACATGTGTTATCGTTCCCTGTTGTAATGTATCTTCCTGCATAATAACCATTGCACGTGTTGGAGTATCCGGTTGAAATATTATACCCAGCCTGATAACCATATAATGAATTATATTTGCCTAAATCTCCACTACTTGATTGCAATGCCAGCCCAGCGCCTGTTCCTGCAATAGTATTATATAAATCATCACTCTGTAAATTCGCCCATATTTCTCCCGTGTTGGATAAATAATACCCGTTTTTACTTCTGTCTGCAATACTACCGTCAGAGTTAAACCTGTCTCCGCCATAGATACATCCTGATTCACTGTTGAGGTCAATAACTTTTATTTTGTGTGAAAACAGGTTTGTTGCAATCAGGTTTGCGTACGATGTCCATGCAGTCAGCACAACTCCACCGACATTGAGACGCGCGATATCTATAATCGTTCCGTCACTAGTATATTTGCTGTCAGTTGTAATAACCCATGCAGTGCCAGACCAATAATAAATTCCCGTTGTCAGTGCTCCGGAATAATTAACCATCCAGTCGCCGGAAATGATATTACTCATCGTACTGCCCGTAGTAATCGTTCCGTCATCAGCAACGGTTGCGCCTGTAAACGCTTTTGTGCTGGTTGACGTCAGTATACCTATACCCATGTACTGCGGTGCAACATCAGCTGCGTATGGTATAGCATATGTTTGTGTAGCAACCAGCGACGTAGTGCCTCCAGCTTTGTACAGCTCATCCTTAATGCCTGATATGCCCGATGCGATTGTATATGTATGGAATGACTCATTGGCACTAGACGTATATACACTACTCCAGTTAGTGCCGTCTGTTGTGGTGTAAATAATAAATCTTCCTGCGTATGCAGCAGGCACTTCATTAATAACCGCCTTTGCACTGACGGTTATCGTTGACGGTGATACTGCACCTGATCGGGATTTTGTAAACGCGGAATTATTTGCGCTGATGCTGTATGAGGTGATGGACGAATCAATTTTATAATCAGCAAGTGAGTACAGTTTGGCATGTGCGCCGCGGTCGAGGTAGAGACCTAGCACCTGTGCAGCGGTTATCTCGCCAACACCGAAGCACCAATCATCCTGATAACCTGACATAACGTTAATGGAAACTCCTTCTCCTCCTATGTATCCTGTGCCAACTGTTAATGATGTAAAATCGGCTGTACTTGTAGCAGTTGCATATAATGCACCGTCTATATATAGTTTTTTTACAGCACTGGATGATGAGGCTATGACTGTGCTCACAACAATGTGATGAGACTGTCCATCACCTATCAATGTATATGGGCATTCGACGTTTAAAACACTACTGCCATTATAAGTTCTGAAATAAGGATTTTCAGTATAATCAGCCAAAGAATATTCTTTATCCCCAAAATTAAAGAATCGTCTTACAGGTGCTAAATGATCTGCCGTGTAATTAACCCAAAACGATTCCCACCAGCTTTGCGCATTTGCATATTTTGACAAATCCAGCTGTATCGCTTTCAGCCCAACAAACTGACACGCTTTTCCGCTGACGCCCGGAACCGATACTACACCGGAACCAGTTGCGTTGGCACTTCCGGATACGTTGTCTATTATGGGCTGTGTGGTTGTACCGTCGCCGATGTAAATGTTTTTTAATAAAACGGTGCTTGTTGCACTAGGCGCATCACCTATTAAATCCAGTCGTATATACGATACTGTTTTTCCCGATGTAGGAGTTAATAATATTTTACATGATTTCCACTCTGTTGAAGAAGGTACAATTAGTTGTGAAGCAAGTGCAGAATAAGTTCCGTCTGTATAAAACATGTACCCTTCTGCTATCGGTGTATTACCATTCAACACAGAAATAAAAGCATCATAGCATAAAATAAACGGTGCTGTTAATCCTAATTCTGTTTTAGAAATTCTTAAATACGGATCTATTCCGGATGCAACGCACGTCCAAAGATTTTTATCTCCGGTAATTGTATAATTGTTAAGATTTGCAACTATATCACCAGAAACATTTCCGCTGTCGTCCGGCAAATCTGGCATTTCGTCAAAGCTGTACCGTATTGCAATGTTTGTCGGGTATTCCGCGCTGACCTGTGACCATACTCCATTAGTTGCATTTGAAGCCGCTTTATCTACATCATTCTGTGTAACCGTAAAATCGAGATTTGTGATATCACTTATGCTTGCAGGTCTGTTTAAGTGAGAGTTGTATGAAGGAAGCTTTGCTCCATAATTATAAAGGTCTTCATCATAAGTTACCAGATAAAGCTGGAATTGATTTTTTTCTGAATGAGTTATTTTGCTTATCTTATACTGTGCCGTTATTTCATCCACTTCTCCGAACGCTACAATATCACCTGCTTCAGGAAGGTATGTTATAACAGAAGCGGAATCATCATAAGGCTTGCCCGTATCTTTTACTATTTTTACTGCAAATACAACTTGATTAGTAGTTCCTATGGTAGGTATTACAATCGTACCATCAGTTTCGGTTATACCTGCGGTTGTTGCCATACGTACGGAAATAACCCTGCTTGACTGCCATTGTGTCGGTTGTAATATTTTAACGCCCTGAATACATAATCCGCTTGTGTTCACTTCTCCCGTATATTCAAAAGTGTTATCGCATATAAAACCGTATATATAATCATCATCTTCTATAAGTGACTGGATATGTCCGCCGTGGTCGGTTCCTATAAGTATGTTCAAGTCCTGAACATCCATAACATCGCCTATCATTACGGAATAACCTGCCGCTCCCATGGTACGTGTAATAACTTCTTTGTTTATCTTGGCACTTCCAAGACAATATCTTGCAAGGCTCCATGACTGGTATGTATTTGTTACATATTTAAGTGTGAGGTCGGTTATTTCTTTCAAAGGATTGGTATAATCTTCCCCATCATCCATTGCGTATAAAACATCTTCCTGATAACCGTCATCCTCATTTGGATATGTCATTTTATATCCTGACGGGATATCAGCGAAAGAGATTGAATTGGATGCATCTATGCAGTTGGACTGATTTATTATTCCAACTGAACAATCGTTAGGTTTATCTACTACTATAGTAAGGCGCATGATATTATCTATGGTATAAACGCCTCTTGCACATATACAGATATTGCTTAAAATATCGTCAAGTTTAGTTGCGTTGTATATATAACCGTTGCATCCGAATTTCATATGGCGTATATTGGTACTCCCTGAAACATATTCAGCATCACCTTCTTCGTAAGTTGAGCCGTCGGTAACATCTTCGCAGAACTGATACGCTTCTGTACATGACTGCATGTTTATATCACCGACTGCTATATTACCTGAAGAGTCTTTATTCTGTGCATAATATTCAAGAGATTCACGTTTAAGTAGTATTCCGCATGTCGCAAGAAGGAACATACTTGCAGGGTTATTGGTAACATATTTTGTATTTAAATCGTCTGATAATTTGTATCCTGATGAATTATATGATGTACATGCCGTCTGTCCGGGTACGAATGACAATGAAATTGATTTATATATTGATAACGATGAAATCAGTATTACATCTATAGTACCTGAACTGGTTGCAGCTGTAGTAATATAGAAATAATTATCATCATTTGATAATCCTGTAGTATCTCCTGAAACACTTTTTGCAACAGTGCCTAAAACAGAAGGAGAGGTACCTGATGATATCTTATAGAAAGAAGAACTTGAACATCCATAGATATAACCTTCATAATAAACTATGTCTGTAAGAATTATTCCAATACTTATTGTAGATACAAGTGAATCAGTTGATATATTATATACATATAATGTGCTACCTACGCATATATATAAATAAGTACTATCTCCACAAATGCCACCTCCTGCCGAACTGGTTGATGGCGTAGTAAAAGAAGATGTTGAAAAATCTGATATATTTATTTTGTAAATAGTTGTTGTAGAACTGCCAAGACACACTATATATGCATAAGTGCCAGTACTGAATATATTGTGAGGAGAAGATGACGATGGCAATGATAATGTTGTTTCATTTAATACTGTCATATCTGTAGGGTTTATTATGGTTACTTTATCATTTTCATGTGTTATATATATATATTTATCATCATAATATTCAACTACAGATGCAAGAGCAACTGTAACAGTAGATACGGTTTTGCCTGTAGATATATTTATTTTTGACACAAACGAATAAGAAGGTGATGAACCTGAAATATTATTGCTTACAGTATATACATAATTTCCGTCGGTACATACACAAGTTGACGTATATCCTTTAAGAGAAATATTATCTACCAGCCCTTCTTTTCTTGAATTATATAAATGAATAATATTATTAGAATTATTATTTTCTCCTATATACACAAATGTTGTAGACGGATATTTACCTGATGTATTAAAAACTTCATCTTTTATCTGGCTTACCATATTGGAACCAGCGTCATATTCTATTGCCTTTATACCTGACTGTCTGTCAGTTATATATTGAGATTCTGTTATTTCTGCTCCCATCTCGTATTTGCCAAGAGTCGAATTATAAACAGGAGCACCATAATATTTTTTGGTATTTGTAACTATTTCAGGATACCATGTTTTATCAGTGTCATTGTATTTAGGTGCAAGACTTTCTGCTGTAACTGACAATTTATCGAGTTCGCTTGCAATTTCACCGGCACTGTCAGCCTTTACTTTTAAAGCGACATAGCAGGCATTATTCAAGTTAGTTGAATTGCAGGGCTTTAATACATAATCATCAATAGACGATGGCAAGGAACCGTTTGTTTTATAATAATCAGATAATTTATCATTATCAAAACACTTAGAAGTAAGATAATTCCATTTTATGCTTTCTACATATGACCATGTACCTTTGCTGGAACTATCGGAAGTCTCCTGTGCGCAATATTGTGGAGAAAGCCTTACGACACGTACCTGCAATGTGGTTAAATCTGCATACTTATTTCCGCTGGAATCTTTTATAATGCCTGCAATTTCAGCACATTCTTCAACAGTAAATGTATGTGATGCAACAAGACGTATCTGTGTAACTCCAGAGCCGCTTCCATCTTCAAGCGGAGACAGATTAAATGCCTTGCCATTTATCCATCCATCGTTATAGTTTGTATCCAAACTGTCACCTTCATGGTATGAATTTTCATCACTTCTTGCAGAAGAAGTATAATCAGACAATGTTATAAATCCGTCATTTAGAGATGTAAAATTATTCCATCCCCCGTCATATGTAGCATCACCTTTATAATATTCGGCGCTGTTATATGTCTCTGTATCATCTTTATAAAATCTATACTGAATGGCAACCCAACATGGCATTGTATTATATACCACTTTTGAACTGCTATCAGAAGACTCACTCCTAGTCCTGTAAAATCCCGATGCTAAGTAAAGTTCTACGGATATTTCATAGGGACATGACTGTGTGAATTTTACCGTGTTTGTCCTATATCCTGATGCAAGTTCTGCACCGCCGTATTGTATTTCTGATAATTCTGTATCATATATATGAAGTACATAAGCACTGACTGATTCTGCTATAATCTTTTTGTTATACAGCGTCCCATAATCATCACCTTTTTGAATAATTTCAAGAGAAACATCATTATATCTCCATTTGTCTTCAATATCTCCCGTTGTATCTGAATATCCGCGTAGCATCCCATGCATTACAGTATCATGATCGCCTGATGTAACATCTTTATTTCTCGCAAGATATATATCGCTGAGTTTAAAATCAGTGAGCTTCAACGGAGCATAACCCACACAATAAAGAAGTGTTATATACTGGATTGTTCCCCTATCTCCCGAAATATCATAAAATGGCGAACCTGTAATAAACGGTGCCACCTGCTGTGTTCCCATTACAAAAGGAATTGTATTTCCTATAATTGTTTCGTTCTTTGCATTCCTTACATTGGGTATCTGCTTCAACGATTTACCACTGCTGTTTGAGCCGTCACTTAACTTTTTAGTAAGGTAATCCCATATAGTAGCCGGTAAAAAATCGCCTGAAACAAATCCCGTTACACTGGTAGCTATTGCCGCGGCACCTATACCACCTAATAAACCAGCTCCCCATAAAGCAGCCTGTAAACCAACTCCACTAAGTGAACCGTATGATGCTACGGAAATGGCAATGCCAGCAACTATCAATGCAACACCTGCCGCTGCAAGCCCTATATTTTTCCATATAGTACCAGTGTCTCCGTTACCGGGATAAAATGTCACTGATACTATATCGTTTTCTTTAATTACATAATCAAGTCCTTTGTCTTCCCCGTTTACTATTATTACTGCATTAAGATATTCATCATCATCAGATATTTCTGCATAGGTAGTCTCACCTGTATCACAGTCATATACTTCTACACTGCCTTTATGAAATACAGGCTCATTAAAATCACAGAGGCATTCTTCAATGGTTTTTCCGGATTCTACCTGTTTTTCCTGCGATTCATCTGAAAATATATTTTTGTTTATTCTGATTATAGCCATGTGAAATACCTTCTGTTTGTTCTGTAATATCCGGTAAGGCAGTCGACGTGTACTCCGTGATTGTCACAATGTATAAATCTTCCATTATTCAAGTATATTCCCACATGTACAGCTATACCTGAATTATTATAAAATACTATCGTATCATATTCTGAAACAGGATACGGCACTTCTTTTATTTTTCCTGCCAGAAGTTTTTCAACATCAGGCTCATGTTTATTAAATGATTTTTCACTGGTATCTTCATATTCTACTACAGGAACATCATGCCCTCCCATCTTCTCTCCGTATATATAAAATCCATAACAGTCAAATCCATCCAAGTCACGGCCTTTTACCTTATATGGTATTCCTATAAGTTCTCCGAAGCTCATTAGTCTGCCACCGCAGGAAACATGTCACGGGTAGCACTGTCTCTCGGTACATTAAGTGACAGAGGTTTATATGCAAGAAGAGGGAAGGTAGCTACCTTTCCGTTATAAGTAGCCGTTTCCATTGTAAATTTATAATTAGAAAGGGGATAAAAGCATAATTTCTTGCTTGTTGATTCACCTTCCCACCGTGCAAATACTGCTATAAGTTTAATTGTACATTTAAGTTCTATTGAACGGAGAAGTAATGTTACCCTGTGGTCTATATCACATATGGAAACACTTCCATTTCCTACTGATTTTCCATCTGTTTCAGGAAGAGAAAAAGTAATATTTGATTTAATATATTTTATTCCTTTATAAACAACATCTTCAGTATCATTTATAAGACGTAAATATCCATCTGACATTCCGTCAAGTCCATCCCATACCAGATCGGGATTATATATTTCTACAAGAACAGGAAGGAATCCGTCCATATTCTGGTTGTACAGTTCTTTCATTGCAATAGTCTGTATATGTTTTGTTATCATTGTCACTCCTGTTATACAACAAATGATGTTGTGTATACGAAATTTACTGTTATTGTATATGTACCGGATGTTGTATATGCTGCGAATCCTATAATTACATCTACATTCCCATCAAAATAAAATGATGTTTTTGTAAATGTCTTGTCATTTATAGTAATAGTAAAATCGCTGTACAACGGATATACAGCAGGTTGTTCAGTAAATACTATTGTTAGTCTTCCGTTTACAGCTCCTATATGGTCTATATGTGCAGATGTTGTAGGGATTGTTATTGTACCTACAAATAAAGACTGCCATGTCATAGAAACCTTCATATTCAGCCCTTCTTTTACAGGAACAACAGAAGAAGTTATCTGATATATTGTATTATTTCCAAAATAATAATCGGAAGAAGTTATAAGTGTTTTGAATTCAAACGGAACAGAACCATACTTAGCTTTATATTTATACCATTCAATGAACCTGTCTATTTCTGTCATATTGTTTGAATCTTTCTCTGTATAATCAAAAAGCATTACAACCTTGAATATATCAGGTACAAATCCATTCTTATTACGCTGGATAAGTGTTCCGTTTTGAGATTCTTCCTGTATAAGTGCACTGCTGCCTATTTCAGTACTTGTTTCATCATATATAATCTGATTTACATTCGTAGGCCAGCCAATATAACTACTCATATGTATACTATACAACAGTGTCGAAAAAGATGCAATGTTTTTCTATTATTATCACCAAAAATAACAATAATGATATAATTATCTATTGACAAAATGTAATTGTTGTGATATATTCTATGCATAAAGTTATTAGGAACTATATAACTTATGTTAGATGGATTCTTTAGCCGTATAACTTGTTATACGGGCACGAACTAAACCGGAGGCAACAGAATGAAACTTTTTATTGTAAGCACGGAAGATTATGGTTATGACGAGTATGATTCTCATGTAATCGCCGCTAACAATCCCGACGAGGCAAAAGATTACGCAGATCTTCCCGGATCAAAAGATGGTTGGAAAGTAGAAGAGGTTGGAACGTACAACAAAGAAATTGTTGGCGTAATCCATTCATCTTTTAATGCAGGGTGAATGGCATCTAACAACCGCTTCAACTGGACTCGCAAATATCTCTCCGGTTAAACCAATGTTGGGCGGATTGCCAGCCGCATAAATATGGAGATTTACACGGACAAGCAACCAAGTTGCTGGGAGGAATTTATGTACAAAGAATGGGTTAAATGTACTGATCGAGAGCCTTATTTGAGTGATCGGTCTGTGCTTATGCACTTTGCAAATGGAAGTATTGAAACTGTCCACGTCGAGGATTTTTTCAAACCGATCACTAACGGTATTAAAGATGGTGTGCAACAGTATACAAAATGGTTTATTAACCACGATCCGGCTTGTACTCATTGGATGGAGTTGCCAGACGCACCCAGCGACGCCCAACAAAAAGTTCAAGCTGATCCTACGGACAGCTTAACTTAAATGATTCAAGCAAGAAATCCGCTTCCTTCAGAGGGCGGATGAATTGCAGACATAAGTAAATGATGAAATCACTGCCGCTTCGGCAGCACTCACATCTATAAAGAGAGCCTGTCTTTGTGTAGGATGCTGTAAGTCCTGTCTTTTTACGCGTTGCGTACTAGTACGGGCAGGTTCCGTTGATGCAGGTGAAATTGCAGGATTATGAAACTGCAGACCCCTTCCTTCAGGTAGGGGTAGTTGACTGTTAGACCGACAACCAGCAGGATAAGCGCATAGCGCTTATACCGATACGTTGCAAAAGGAGGAAGAAATGAACA
>Ga0210129_1000031_pt1 | contig 37514 bp, 34 predicted proteins | sample WestPond_Cattail_2_FD_185582 | JGI IMG/M metagenome (GOLD analysis project Ga0210129, IMG submission 185582) | Wetland microbial communities from the San Francisco Bay, California, USA, that impact long-term carbon sequestration -... | ecosystem: Environmental > Aquatic > Marine > Wetlands ... | reverse complement strand
CGAGATGTTCCGCTCTTCCGCGGGCTACACCCACCTGTTCCAGATCGTCTTCAGCAAGGGCAACATCAGCCGGGCCAACTACCCGATGGGCCGGGCCCAGCTGTATGTCAACTGAGGCCTCCGCTCATGCTGCGCGCCGGGCGGCGCTGGTGGCCACGTTGCGAACCGGCGCGGCCACCGGCCCGGCGCCGCTCGGCCTGGGCAAGCGCAATTCCAACCTGTTTCGCGATCGGCGCGAGGCGCCGAAGCACCGGCTCGACCTGAGCGCCTTTTGCCATGTGCTGGACATCGACACGGCCGGCGGCTGGGTCGATGTGGAAGGCCTGACGACCTATGAGGCGCTGGTGGCGCAGACCCTCCAGCACGGCGTCATGCCGGCCGTCGTGCCGCAGTTGAAAACCATCACCGTGGGCGGCGCGGCCGCCGGCGTCGGGATCGAGGCCACTTCGCATCACTGGGGCCTGGTGCACGACACCCTGCTCGAACTCGATGTCCTGCTGCCCAGCGGGGAGATCGTCAACTGCCGGCCGGACAACGAGCACCGCGACCTGTTCTTCGGTTTTGCCAACTCCTACGGCACACTGGGTTATGCGCTGCGCCTGCGCCTGCGCACGCTGCCGGTCAAGCCCTTCGTCAAGGTGGCGCATGTGCCGCATGCAGCGCCGGGCGCATTCTTCAGCGAGCTGGAAGCGCGCTGCCTGGCGGGCGCCGACTTCGTCGACGGCGTGGTGTTCGGTCCGAAGCGGCTGGTCATCAACAGCGCCTGTTTTGTCGATGAGGCGCCCTGGCTCAGCGACTACAGCTTCCAGCACATCTACTACCGCTCGCTGCTGGACAAGCCGGTGGATTACCTGCGCGTGCAGGACTACCTCTGGCGCTGGGACACCGACTGGTTCTGGTGCTCCAAGAACGTGTACGCACAGAACCCGCTGGTGCGCCGGCTGCTGGGGCGGTCGCGGCTCAATTCGCGCACCTACACCCGCATCATGCGCTGGAACGCCCGTTGGGGACTGACGCGCCGCCTGGCCCGCCTGCGCGGCCGGCATACCGAATCCGTCATCCAGGACGTGGATATCCCCATCGCCAGTGCGCCTGAGTTCCTCGCTTTCCTGCTGCGCGAAATCGGCATCCTGCCGATCTGGATCTGCCCGGTGCGCGCGCCGGCGCCGGATGCGCGATTCACGCTGTTTCCGCTGACGCCCGGCGGCCGGTACGTGAACTTCGGATTCTGGGACGTGGTCGAAACCAGGCAGGCTTGGGAGCCCGGCCATTTCAACCGGCTGGTGGAGCGCGAAGTGATGCGCCTGGGCGGCATCAAGTCCCTCTATTCCGACAGCTATTTCACCCGGGAGGAATTTGCCCGGGCCTATGCCATGGAACAGTACCAGGCGCTGAAGGCCCGGTACGACCCGAGCGGGCGCATGCTGGGCCTGTACGAAAAATGCGTGCTGCGCGCCTGAATTGATCCGGAGGAGGAACCATGCCCTGGAGCCCGGACTACTTTCCCGAATCCATGCGCAATCTGAGCGAGGCGGTGCGGCTGAAGGCCATAGCGATCGCCAACGCGCTGCTGGCCGACGGGATGGAAGAGGGCATGGCGATCCGCATTGCCATCGCCAAGTCCAAGGAATGGGCGCAACAGCACGGTCTTCCACTTCACCGTGAGGAATGAACGTCGACAGCTAGCAGCAATGCCGTCGGTGTGATTCGTTGACATTTGTCATGTGATTTCCGTGATGACCCGCTATTTTTCAGGGCAGTCCCAACAAGCAGGGGGCAACATGAAAAACCCGATCCAGTTTCGTCTGAATGGCCGGCCCATCAAGCTGGACACGGAGGACGATCGCACGCTCCTGTGGGTGTTGCGCACCGATCTGGAGGTCACCGGCGCCAAGTACGGCTGTGGCGAAGGAATCTGCGGCGCCTGCACGGTGATCGTGGACGGCACGGCGGTGCGGGCGTGCAAGACCCCGTTCAAGCAGGTGGCGGGCAAGGAGGTCCTGACGATCGAAGGACTTGCCCGCGATGGCCAATTGCACCCGCTGCAGCAGGCGTTCATCGACCACGGCGCATTGCAGTGCGGCTTTTGCACCTCGGGCATGCTGCTGACGGCGTACGCGTTGCTCCGCAGCAACCCCCGGCCATCCCGTGACGGGATCGTGGCCCAGATGGAGCACACCCTGTGCCGCTGCGGCGCGCACCAAAGAATCGTCGAGGCCATCGAAACCGCGGCCCGTCAGATGGGAGGCCGGCCATGAGCACCGCGTCGGGCTTGAGCCGCCGCACTTTCTTCAAGCTGGCGGGCGGCGGCATCGTCATATTGGTCGGCCTCGACCCTGGCGCTGTTCTCGCGCAGGAGGCTGCGCGCCTCTACCCGGAGGATTTCAACGCCTATCTGGTGATCGGCGCGAACGGCCGGGTTACCGTCTTCTCCGGCAAGATCGAAATGGGGCAGGGGGTCTTGACCTCGCAGGCGCAAATGGTGGCCGAGGAATTGGGGATAGACCTCAGCTCGGTCGATATGGTGCTGGGGGACACCGACAAGTGTCCGTGGGACATGGGGACCTTCGGTTCGCTGACGACAAGGATGTTCGGTCCGGCCCTGCGCGCCGCTGGGGCGAAGGCCCGTCAGGCGCTGCTGTCGCTGGCCGCGGCCAAACTGGGTGTGCCGGTTGACAGGCTGGTGGCCAGGGACGGGATAGTCTCGGTCATCGGCGAGCCGCAGCGCAAGGTCAGCTATGGCGAGCTGTCCAGGGGCGCCCGCATCGCACAGGTGGTGGACAAGAACGCGGTGCTGCGAGCCGCTTCCGAATTCCGCGTGATGGGCCTCTCACCGGCGCGGCTTGATGGCGTCGACAAGGTGACCGGTGCTGCCAAGTACGCCGCCGACCTCCGGATCCCCGGCATGCTTTATGCGCGGCTGCTGCGCCCGCCGGCGCATGGTGCCCGTCTGTTGAGGCTGGACACCTCGGGCGCCGAGGCGTTCCCGGGAACCCGGGTTGTCAGGGAGGGGGACCTGATCGCCGTGCTGCACGCCGATCCCGAGGCCGCCGCCATCGCGCTGGGTCGCTTGAAAGCGGACTGGCAATTGCCAGAAGCCAAGCTGGACACCGGGAATATCTTCGACCACATCGTCAACCATGCGGCGGATCAGAAGAATATTGTGGATCGCGGCAATCTGTCAGCGGCACGCGCCGATGCGGCGAGTCTGTTCGAGACGACTTATCAGAAGGGATACGTTGCCCACGCGCCGATCGAAACGCATACGGCGCTGGCTGAAGTCAGGGGCGGCAAGGCCACGGTTTGGGCCTCGACCCAGACCCCGTTCCCGACGCGCGACCTTGTCGCGCAGACCCTCGGCTTGAGCCAGAAGAATGTGCGCGTGATAACGCCTTTCGTGGGCGGCGGTTTCGGCGGCAAGAGCGCGGCTGGCCAGGCCGTCGAGGCGGCACGGCTGGCGCAGATCACGGGCAAACCGGTGCAGGTGGCCTGGAGCCGGGAAGAAGAATTCTTCTACGACACATTCGATCCTGCCGCGGTGGTGAAGCTCGTCTCCGGCATTGGCAAGGATGGAAAAGTATCGCTTTGGGACTACACCGTCTATGCCGCCGGTGAACGCGGCGCGGCCTTGTTCTACGAGGTTCCGAATGCCCGGGTCAAACTGGTCGGACGAACCGCCTATGCCCCCGAGACGGCCGGCACCAGCGTCCATCTGTTCGCCGTCGGGCCCTGGCGGGCGCCAGGCGCGAACATGAACGTCTTTGCGGTCGAATCGCAGATCGACATCATGGCTTCCTCGGCGGGAGTCGATCCGGTTGAGTTCCGCCTGCGGCATTTCACGGAACCCCGGATGCGCCGGGTTCTGCAAGCGGCGGCCGCCGCTTTTGGCTGGAAGGCGGGCACTGCCCCCAGTGGCAGAGGCTTCGGCGTGGCGTGCAGCATCGATGCCGGCACCTGTGTCGCCACCCTGGCTGAAGTGAAGGTGGACCGCTCGACGGGCAAGGTGACAGTGCTGCGAATCGTCTGCGCCCAGGACATGGGCATCGTCGTGAATCCTGTCGGCGCGAAGATGCAGATGGAGGGCGGGCTGACCATGGGCCTCGGCTACGTCTTGAGCGAGGAGCTCCGGTTCCGGGGCGGCGAGATTCTGGACCGCAATTTCGACACTTACAAGCTGCCGCGCTTCAGCTGGGTGCCGCGAATCGAGGCCGTCCTGGTCAAGAACGACGATCTCGCACCGCAGGGCGGGGGCGAACCGTCGATCACAACGACTGGCGCGGTGATCGCCAATGCGGTATTCGATGCCATCGGGGTCCGCATGTTTCAGTTGCCCATGACCGCCGATCGGGTTCTCCAGGAGATCGGAGTGAGAAATGCCGGGAAAATGGCTGCTGCGTATTGAAGCCCCGACGCGAAGGCGAGGGATGCACAGAACCGCGCCCGGCAGGGATCTGCCGAACCGTCATCTGTGCCGGATGAGCCGGCTGCCGCGCAGCTTGTGCCGGCGGTAGAAGGCGCGCTTGAGCAGCTCGGCACTGGCCACATAAATCAGCACGATCAGCGCCATCAGCACGAGGAAGAGGGCCGGCAACGGCGCAAAGCCGAAGACCCGGCCCAGCGGCGTGTAGGGCAGGGCCACCGTGGCGCACACCACCAGCAGCGTGGAGAGCGTCAGCGCGGTCGAGGGCCGGCTGCGCCAGAACGGCCCGCGGGTGCGCACCACCAGCACCACCAGCGAGGCCGACACCACGGACTCGACAAACCAGCCGCTGCGAAACAGTTCGGGTGAGGCCTGAAGCATGAAATACAGCACGGCAAAGGTCAGGAAGTCGAACACCGAGCTGAGCAAGCCGAAATTGAACATGAAGCTGCGGATGAATTTCACGTCCCAGCGTCGCGGGCGCTCGATCGCCGACGCATCCACCCGGTCGGTGGCGATGGCCATCTCGGGCAGGTCGGTCAGCAGGTTGGTCAGCAGGATTTGCTTGGGCAGCAGCGGCAGAAAAGGCAGCAGCAGCGAGACGCCTGCCATGCTGAACATGTTGCCGAAATTGGCGCTGGTGGCCATGAACACGTATTTGAGCGTGTTGGCAAAGGTGGTGCGGCCTTCGCGGATGCCGGTGGCCAGGACTTTCAGATCGCGCTCCAGCAGCACGATGTCGGCCGCATCCTTGGCCACGTCGGCGGCGCCCTGGACCGAAATGCCCACGTCGGCGGCGTGCAGCGCCGGGGCATCGTTGATGCCGTCGCCCATATAGCCCACCACATGGCCGGCCTGGCGCAGCGCGCGGATGATGCGCTCCTTATGCGTGGGCTCCACCTCGGCGAAGACGTCGGTCCTGCTTGCCAGTTGGGGCAGCGCCTGGTCGCTCACATGGCGCAACTCTTCGCCGCTGACGATGTGCGCATCGCCCAGGCCGATCTTGTGGGCAACGTCACGGGCCACCAGCAGGTTGTCGCCGGTGATCACCTTGAGGACGATGCCCAGCCTCTGCAATTCCTTGATGGTGTCGGCAATGCCGTCCTTGGGCGGGTCGGCAAAGACGAGAAAGCCGATAAAGATGAGGCCGGTTTCATCCTCCATGCTGATGGTGCAGCGTCCTGGCAAGGGTTTGCAGGCCAGGCCCAGCGTGCGTAGCCCGCGGGCACTGAAAGCGGCATGGTGTTCCCGGATTCTTGCTTCCATCTCGCTTAAGGGCAGCATGCGGCCATCGGGCAGTTCCACCGTGCTGCAGGCGGCCAGCACCTGCGACAGCGCGCCTTTGGTGATCAGCAGCGGCTGATCCTGCGTGAGGGCCAGTACGCTGAGCCGCTTGCGCGTGAAGTCGTAGGGCAGTTCGTCCAGACGAATCACATCGGCCGCCAGTTTGGCCGCAGCGGTCGTGATGGCCGCATCGATCGGGTTGCGGTAGCCGGTCTGGAAGGTGGCGTTGATAACGGCCAGGTGCAAGGTGCGTTCGCTCGGGCTGCCATCGATATCCAGCGCGCCTTCCAGCTGGACCAGGCCTTCGGTCAGGGTGCCGGTCTTGTCGCAGCACAGCACGTCCATGCTGCCGAAATCCTCGATCGCCACCAGGCGTTTGACGATCACTTTCTGGGCGGCCATGCGGCGTGCCCCGCTGGCCAGGTTGACGCTGATGATGGCGGGCAGCAGTTCGGGCGTCAGGCCGACGGCCAGCGCCAGCGCAAACAGGAACGAGTCCAGCACCGGCCGGTGCAGAAAGACATTGAAGGCAAAAATCAGGATCACCAGCACCAGCGTGATGCGGATCAGCAGGTTGCCGAAGGAACGCACGCCCAACTCGAAATCGGTCTTCTCCGGCCGGATGCGCAGGCGCTGCGCTATGGCGCCGAACTGGGTGGTGTTGCCGGTGCGCATGACCAGCGCGCGCCCCGAGCCGCTGACCACATGGGTGCCCTGGAACAGCGCATTGCTGCGGCGCGCCAGCGGCGTGTCGGGCGGCAGCTCGCCCACGTTTTTTTCCACCGGAAAAGTTTCGCCGGTGAGCGTGGCTTCGTTGGTGAACAGGTCGCGTTCCTCCAGCAGCCGGCAGTCGGCCGGCACGCTGCAGCCGGCGGACAGCAACACCACGTCGCCGGGGACGACCTGCTCCATGGGCACGCTGGAAGTCCTGCCGTCACGCACCACCTCGGCGCGCAGCTCCACCATCTGTTGCAGGCGCTCGACTGCCGTGGCGGCCCGATATTCCTGCCAGAAGCCCAGCAGGCTGCTGGTGCCGACGATAAAAAGGATGATGAAGCCGTCGGTGGCCGCGCCCATGGCGAAGGACAGCAGCGCCGCGGCGATCAGGATCAGCACGATGGGCGAGCCCAGTTGCCGCAGCAGCAGCGACAACACGGTGGCGGCCTGTTTGCCTTGCAGGGTGTTGGGGCCATGGCGCAGCAGTCGCTGGCCGGCTTCAGCTTCGCTGAGCCCCTCGCGGCTGGCCTCCAGTTCGTGCAGGCAGTCCGCCAGGCTGGGCGCCCACCACCCGGGCGGGGCGGTCTCAGGGCTGACAGGCATGATCCATCCTTTCGCGTTGCAGCAGCGTCGCCTGCGGTGATGTTACCCCTGTGCCGGTGCGTGGGTGGACAGCGGGAGCGAATCAGGAGCCGCCGCCCGCACTATTCAGAGCCTTGATGAGAATTATCAAACAGCCTTTTTAGCGCTTGCCTATTGTTGCTTGCACGCGCTGGACATGCGTAATGATTGGAGAGTTCCCATGGCTGAACTTGAATGCAGTGAAGTCTCGCAAGGGACGGAAAATGCCCGCTTGATCTCCTCTCCGGGCCGGCGGACTTTTCTCAAAGGCGTGGCGGGTGCAGGTGCTGCGGTCTCGCTGATGAGCAGGAACGCCTGGGCCGATGGAGAGATCGGTTTCTGGGCGAAGGATCTTCCCAAAGACAAATTGACCGAAATGTTCAATACCATTGTCCGCATCCGCTGGTACGAACGGACCATGGTGGACAAGATGATCACCGACCCCAAGTTCCGGGGCTATAACCACTTTTATCCGGGTCAGGAGGCCGTCGCCACCGGGGTCTGCGCGGCGCTGAACAACAAGGGGTCGTTCGACCAGCTCGATGTGGTGTACAGCACGCACCGGCCAAGCGGGCACGCCATCGCCAAGGGCGTGGACATGAAGAAGATGGCCGCCGAGTACGATTTCCGCGCCACCGGTCTCAACGGCGGTTACGCCGGCGAGATGCATATCGCCGACCCGTCCTGCGGCTTCATGGGCGCCGACGGCATGATAGGGCCCGGGCCGGTGATCGCGACCGGCTCGGCCTTCGCCTTTCGCGCCAGGGGCAGCAAGCAGGTGTCGGTGAATTTTGGCGGCGACGGCACCTACGCGACGCCGGCTTTCCATGGCGCCCTCAACAATGCGGCGCTGCTGAAGCTGCCGTTCATCTATGTGATCGAGAACAACCTCTATCACCAGTACGCGCACTATTCATACTCCTGCCCGATGAAGGACATTGCCGATGCGGCCCGAACCTACCGCATACCCGGGGTAGTCGTGGACGGACAGGACGTGTTCCAGGTCTACAACGCGGCGAAAACCGCTGTGGACCGCGCCCGCGCCGGTGAGGGGCCGACCCTGATCGAGGCCAAGACCTACCGCTACTACAACCACTGGGGCGCGCCCGGCGCAAAGGCGGGCCAGCTCGGTGCGTTTGGTTACGACCCGCTGGCGATCACTTCATTCCGTCCGGAGCGCGAGGTGCGCGCCTGGATGCAGCGCGATCCGGTGGACATCTGCCGCAACACCCTCGTCAATTGGGGCGTGCTGACGCGCGCGCAGGCCGACGAGATCGAAGCCGCGGCGAAGCAGGAAGCGATCGACGCCTCTGCGTGGGCGGACCAGCAGCCGTTCTGCAAGCCCGAGGATGGTCTGAAGCACGTATTCGTCGAGGGCGCGGTACTCGCCCGGCAATTTGGTTAAGGAGAAGACCATGGCACGCAAAAGCTTCATGTATGCGGTTCTCGAGGCGGTTCAGTACGAGATGCGCAAAGATCCAAATATGATCTGGATTTTCGAGCTAACGCCGCCGGTGGCTTCCACGCCCGGTATGCCGGTGATCAATCTCGAGAAGGAATTCGGGCGCAAACGCGTGGTGAACACCGGTATCGACGAAATGTGGATGGCGGGGTGCGTGCTGGGGGCCGGTCTTGCCGGATCCAAGGCGGTGACCTACATTCCCTACCAGGGCAACGGCATGGTGTTCCAGATGCTGCAGAACCATGCCGGCAAGCTGCGCTCCATGACCGGCGGCAAGGCCTCCATGCCTGTCGTGTTCATCCTGGAGATGACCGGACAGACCCCCGGCTTCGCCGGTCAGCACTCGGACTACGAGATTGACACCTACTACGCGCATATCCCCGGCTTGAAAACCGTCATACCGTCCAACCCGAAGGACGCAAAGGGCATGATGGCCGCGGCGATCCGCGATCCCAATCCGGTCGTCTTCCTGTGGGCGGACGGCCTGCGCGAAATGATGGAGGAAGTGCCCAACGAGCAATACGAGACGCCGCTCGACAAGGCCGCGCTGCGCACGACCGGCAGCGATATCACGATCGTCGGTTCCGGCGGCGGCATGCCCGAGGTCCTGAAGGCGACCGAACAATTGCAGCAGCAAGGCATGAAGGTCGATACCATCGATCTGCGCGTCCTCAAGCAGATGGATACCGAGACGCTGGTGAAATCGGTGCAAAAGACCAAGCGCTTGCTGACCGTGGACCAATCGTATTACACGCTGTGTCCTGGCGCCGAAGTGATCGCGCGTTGTGCGGAGAACGTCGACGGCGCGCGCTTCAAGCGCATTGCCTTTCCCGACGCGCCGCCGCCGGCGGCGCCAGAGATGTTCCTCTGGATGCGGCCCAATGCCGGTCACATTGTCGCTGCGGCAAAGAAGATGGTCGGCTGATGAACCCGCTTGAGCACCAGTCGTCCCTGACCTGCGCGAATTGCGGCAGCACCAACGTGGGCATCCGCCCCGTGCGCTCCGCGTTCTGGCAGGATGACCGGCTCGTGGTCGTGGAGGATATTCCGGCGCTGGTCTGCGGGGCATGCGCTGAGCAGTTCTATGACGACGCCACGGTCGTCGGGATCGACTTGCTCCGCGGCGGTGGATTCCCGGCGGAAGAGGCGCGCACCGAACTGCGTGTGCCGGTGTTTTCTTTCGGCGACGTGGTTGCGGTCAAGAGGGGATCATGACTACGGCGGCAAGCGCGGGGCGGCTGTTTCTGGCCGCTTTCGCCATTGCGGTTTTCGCGTTTGCGCACGCAGGAGGGGAAGACAACGCTTTCATGCCCAAGGGCGGCAGGGTGTTGTTGCTCGATCTGCTGGGTGCGCCCCCCAACCAGGCCGAACTGCGGGCGATTGTGCAGGCGCGCCGCACCGAGCCGGAATGGCGCGATTTCGTCGCTGCGCGCAAGAAGTCGTTGACCGAGCGCGAGTTCGCGACGCTGGCCGCCTATCTCGCCGTCAACATGCCGCTGTCCGATGACGCCGTAAAGGGCGGCAAGCTCGCGTCCGCGCTGCCGCCGGATGGGCGCGACCTGGCGTGGAACGGATGCCAAAACTGTCACTCGCTGTTCGCGGCTTATTTGACGCAGGATCGCGAGGTGCAGGCTTGGCGAAACATGTTCCTGTCGCCGTTCCATCGCGAGTTGAAGATGAGCCCGCAGGAACGGGAGGAGTTCGCGCGCTACTCGGCCCTCAACATGCCGATGAAAATCGACGACGTGCCGCCGGATTTGAGGTTTTGACTGGAGCCCTGGGAGACTGCCATGAACATTCTTCGTCCCCTGACGCGCGCTGTCGGGTACCTGCTCCTGCTAGCGCTCCTGCTATTGTTCGCCGCATTGCTCCTCACGCACCAGCCGGCGCAGGCAGCCGATGTCTTCGACTTCATTCCAGCAGGCGGCAGAACGCTTCTGGCCAAGACCTTCGCGAGCCGCCCGCCGGCCGATGAGGTGAAGGCGCTGCTGAGCGCCAAACACACGCGCGAAGAGTGGCAGAGCTACCTGCAGGGCCACAGCAAGGCGATCACAGGTCTGCAAGGCCTGAGCGAAAAGGAGCTGCTCACGCTCGCCGACTACCTGTCGCACAACATGCCGCTGCCTACGCCCAAGATTCCCGCGAATCCAGCCCAGGCGAATTGGGCAAAACTGCTGCCGGAGGACGGTCGCGACTTCGCGCTCGAGTATTGCCAGAGCTGCCACATCATCACCGTCGTCATCACACAGGACAAGCTCAAGAATGGCTGGCTGGGCACCATGCACAAGCCTAGCCACATCCAGATCAAGCTGACGGAAGCACAACGAGAGGCGTTGGCCAGCTATCTGGTCATCAACGCGTCGATCCCGATCGAGGAGGTGCCCGAGGAGTTGCGCGCCGGCGGCGCGACTTACTAGGGACTGTTCGCGCCAGAGGTGACACATGCTGTTCACTTCGCTCGAATTCTTCGTCTTCCTGCCACTGGCGCTGCTGCTGTTCTCGTTGCTGCCCCCGGCCAAGCGCTGGATCTGGCTGCTGCTCGTCAGCTACGCCTTCTACGGCGCGTCTCGACCCCTCAACCTCGTCTACCTGGGCGCGGTGACGCTCTTCGTGTGGAGCTGCGGCGTGGCGTTGGAGCGTACCTCGCGCGAGCGTTCGCGGCGCCTGCTGCTGGCCGCAGGCCTGGTCGTGGTGATTGGCTCGCTGTTCGCCTTCAAGTTCTACGACTTCATCGCCGGCGAGCTGGAGCGGCTGGCCGGACAGGCGCTTGGCTCCGACACCCCGATCTCGCTGCCTCGCCTGGCCATCACGACGCCGGTCGGCTATTCGTTCTACGCCTTTGCGGCGGTGAGCTACCTCATCGACAGTTTTGCCCGGCGCCTGCCGGGACCGCAGAACGCCGGCCAGGTCGCGCTCTACCTCGCGTGGTTCCCCAAGATCCTGGCCGGCCCGATCGAGCGCGCCACGACCTTGCTGCCGCAGGTGGCGGCCGGCCTGCGCGCCGATCCCGCGCGGCTGGTGCTCGGCTTGCAGCTGATCGGCTGGGGCCTGATAAAAAAGGTGGTGATCGCCGACAACCTCGCGCCCATCGTCGACAAGAGCTTCGGCATCGTGGCCTTCGCCGCGCCGATGGACCTGTTGATCAGCGTTTACCTGTTCGCCTTCCAGATCTACTGCGACTTCTCGGGCTACACCGATATCGCGATCGGCGTCTCGCTGCTGTTCGGGCTGCAACTGATGGAGAATTTCCGCCGGCCCTATCTCGCCAAAAGCACGGCCGAGTTCTGGGGCGAACGCTGGCATATTTCGCTCGGCCGCTGGTTTCGCGATTACCTGTACATCCCGCTCGGCGGCAGCCGCGCCGGCCCGGTGCGCCAGTACCTGAACCTGATGCTGGTGTTCATCGCCAGTGGCTTGTGGCACGCCGGACTCGGTTACGGCGTCGGCTGGACCTTCCTTGTCTGGGGCGTGCTCAACGGCGCCTATCAATGGGCCGGCGTGGCCACCCGCCCATTCTGGCGCCGCGTCGGTGAACGGCTGCCGCGCATCAGTAAGAGCGGGCCGCTGCTCGCATTGCGCGTGCTGCTGACCTTTCACCTGATCGCGATCACCTGGGTGTTCTTCCGCGCCAAGACGCTGGGCGACGCCTGGCTGATCCTCAAGAAGATCGGCTTGAACCTGACCGAAATCCCGTCCCTGCTGACGAGATTCCCATTCACCACGGATCACTACACGGCCTTCGCCCTGATCGCGTTCCTGATCGGCGTCGAGATCGTCGATGAACGCCGCTCCATCTTCCAGCGACTGGCCGCTGCATCGGTCGTGCTGCGCTGGGCGGTCTGGTATCTGGCCATCCTCGCGCTGCTGATCCTCGGCCGCTGGCAGGCGCGCGAATTCATTTACATGCAATTCTGACGTATGAAAAGCCTGGGAAAATCCGCACTGCTGTTCATCGTGATCGGCCTCGCGCTCTACGCTGGCGTGTATTACGCGGCCGAGCGGCTCATGGTTCAGACCGGCCGCAGCAATCCGTTCTTCAAGATCGCGAAGGCGCAGGACAGCACGGTCGACTGGGTGATTCTCGGCGCCTCGCACGCCATGCCGCTCGATTTCGCCGACTTCAATGCGCAGATGGAGCGCGAGACGAAGCTCAAGATCCTGAACCTGGCCGCACCCGGTGCCGGGCCGCTCTACAACCGTTTCGTGCTCGAACATTTCCTGCACACGCATCGCGCGCGCAACCTGCTTTATGTCGTGGACTCCTTCGCGTTCTACTCGCGCACCTGGAACGAGGAGCGCTTCACTGACGCCAAGCTCCTGCGGCGCACGCCGCTGGAGCCGGCCATCGCCTGGCGCCTCTGCGACTACGCCCGGCATGAGGGTGTGGACGGGCGTGCCGTCCTCGACTATGTGAGCGGGTTCTCGAAGATCAATAACCGGGAGCGCTTCCAGCGCGATGTCTGGGAAGGCGAGGCCCAGTTCGAGCGCGCCTACCGGCCTGCATCCAACGCCGTGAAGAAGCGCATCGACTACCTCTACCCGGACCAGACCTCGCCCGCAGCCCTGGCGCGCTATCTCGACGAATTCTCGGCGATCATTGCGCTGGCGCGAAAGGTTGGTGTCAAGGTGGTCGTTATCAAGATGCCGGTGCCGCCCCGGTTCTACATGCAGCTTCCTGAGGAGGCGGGGTTCGATGCGGCGATCTTGCGCTTGCTCACTGCGCGTGGCGTCTCTTTTCATGACTACTCGGAGACGACGGATGATCCTGGCCTGTATTTCGATACCGATCACCTCAACCGGGCCGGGCTGACGGCGTTCTTCCTGCGCGATCTCAAACCGGTGCTCGGCTCCGGCGGTGGCTGAATCGGCAACCACTCGCCGTCCCGGAGCGTTGGTCGCGGTGAGGTTGCCTCGGCGTTTGCCGGGTGCCGGGCGCGGGCCGTCCGGGGTTGAGGGCCTATCTCGAATCGAATTGACAAATGTCAACCATGGAGACGGTGCGCTTTCTATTCTAGAAGTTGTGGTGCCTTCGGAGGATGGATTCCTGGCACCGGCTACCCCATTCACTTTCAAACAGGAGGCGAAGATGCAAGCCAGCAAGGAAAAACTGCTCTGGATGTACGAGAAGATGGTCGAGATCCGCAATTTCGAGGAGACCATGGCCGATGTCTATCTCGAAGGCAAACTGCCGCCCCATATCCAGAAGGGCCTGGCCTTTGATATCGGTTCGGGGCCGGTGCCGGGCGAGATGCATCTGGCGGCCGGGCAGGAACCGGTGGCGGTGGGCATCTGCGCCCACCTGAAGCTGGAAGACACGGTGGTCGGCACGCACCGGCCGCACCATTTCGCCATCGCCAAGGGCGTGCCGCTGGACAAGATGACGGCCGAGATGTTCGGCAAGGTGACCGGCCTGGGCAAGGGCAAGGGCGGGCACATGCACCTGTTCGACCCGGAGCACAAGTTCAGTTGCAGCGGCCTGATCGGTGCCAGCCTGCCGCCGGCCTGCGGCGCCGGACTGGCGGCCAAGAAGATGGGCAAGGACTGGGTGGCGGTGGCCTTCTTCGGCGAGGGCGCGGCCAATCAGGGCGCGGTGCACGAGTCGCTGAACCTGGCCGCGTTGTGGAAGCTGCCGGTGATCTTTGTCTGCGAGGACAACAAGTGGGCGATCTCGGTGCCCAAGACCAGCGCGACCTCCATCGAATGGGTGGCCGACCGCGCCTCGGCCTATGGCATGCCGGGCATCAAGGTGGCCCACAACGACGCGCTGGAAGTCTATGAAGCGGTGGCGCCAGCCATCGAGCGTGCGCGGCGCGGCCAGGGGCCGAGCCTGATCGAGGTCAAGACCGACCGCTACCTGGGCCACTTCCAGGGCGACCCGGAGCTCTACCGGCCCAAGGACGAGGTGAGCAACCTGCGCAAGAAAGACCCGATCCCGAAACTGGCGGCTCTTCTGAAGAGCCGCGGCTTGATGACCAATGGGGATGAGGAAGCCATCGTGGCGCGCGCCAAGCAGCGCGTGGCCGAGGCGTTTGCCTTCGCCCGCCAGAGCGACTACCCGGCCCCGCAGGATGCCCTGCAGGATGTGTTCGCCTGAACCCGACCCGATCAATATGAGGAGCTGACAATGAATGCAACCCGCAAACTCACCATGGCGCAGGCGATCTCCGAGGCCATCGGCCAGGAGATGGAGCGCGACAACACCGTCTTCGTGATGGGCGAGGACATCGGCAAATACGGCGGCATCTTCGGCGCCACTGGCGGCCTGCTGGACAAGTTCGGCCCCGAGCGCATCATGGATACGCCGATTTCCGAGACCGCCTTCATCGGCACCGCCACCGGCGCGGCGGCGGCCGGCCTGCGGCCGATTGCCGAGTTGATGTTCGTCGATTTCTTCGGCGTCTGCATGGACCAGATCTACAACCATCTGGCCAAGAACACCTACATGGCCGGCGGCAACATCAAGCTGCCGGTGGTGCTGACCACGGCCATCGGCGGCGGCTACAGCGACGCGGCGCAGCACTCGCAGTGCCTGTATGCCACCTTCGCCCACATGCCGGGCCTCAAGGTGGTGGTGCCGTCCAACGCCTACGACGCCAAGGGCCTGATGATCCAGGCCATCCGCGACGACAACCCGGTCATGTTCATGTACCACAAGGGCATCATGGGCCTGCCGTGGATGGCGTATTTCGAGGGCAGCACGACGGAGGTGCCCGAGGCCGCCTACACCATCCCCTTCGGCCAGGCCAAGGTGGTGCGCGAAGGCAGCGACGTCACCATCGTCACCCTCAGCCAGATGGTGCACAAGTCGCTGCTGGCCGCCGACGAACTGGCCAAGCAGGGCATCAACGCCGAGGTGATCGACCTGCGCACCCTGGTCCCGCTGGACCGCAACGCCGTGCTCAAGTCGGTGGCCAAGACCGGCCGGCTGCTGGTGGCCGACGAGGACTACCTGGGCTTTGGCCTGACCGGCGAGATCTCGGCCATCGTGGCCGAGAACCTGGACACGCTGGTGCTCAAGGCGCCGGTCAAGCGGCTGGCGGTGCCCAATGTGCCGATTCCCTACAGCCGGCCGCTGGAGCAGTTCGTCATACCGCAGGTCAAAGGCATTGTGGAGGCGGTCCAGAAGCTGATGAAGACCCACGTGGCCGAGGGGGCCACGGCATGACCGGGGTCACGCTCGGTACCGAGGCGTGGAAGGATATCGACCCGGCCACCGAAGCGCTGCTGGACAAATGGCTGGTGGCCCAGGGCGATACGGTGCGCGCCGGCCAGGCCTTGGCCAATGCGGTGCTGGTGAAGTCCAATCTGGAGATCGTGGCGCCCTCGGCCGGCCGCATCGCGCAGATCCTGGTGCCGGCCGGCCAGACCTTCGCCCGGGGCAAGCCGGTGGCCTTGTTGCAGGAGGTCGCGTAGACACGGCCGCTGAAGAACAGGCCTGGAACAGCCGGCAACTCGCCAGCGCTGTTGCAGCGCCGTGTTTCCGGGTCTGGACTTATTCGTCACCCGCGATTGTGCTGGGCTGCTCCCAGCGTTTGCAGCGCGAGGCGGCGCAGCAGCGGCTGAAGGGGCGGGCTGAGCTGCTGGTGCGCGAATCAGGCGGCGGCGCGGTCTTGACGGGCCCGTGGCTGGTCGCTGTCTCGGTCGTCCTGCCGCCGGGGCATCCCTGGCTGGCGGGTGGCTTGTTGGAGAGCTACCGGCAGCTCGGCCAGTTGCACGGGGCGGCACTGGCCGCGTTCGGCATCGCGGCCCGTGCGCTGGCCCCCCAGGAGCTGCCTCGCGTTCAGCAAGCTATCGGTGTCCGGCCGGTGGACTGGGCCTGCTTTGGCAGCCTGTCGCCGTGGGAAGTGGTGAGTGCCGATGGACGCAAGCTGGTCGGCCTGGCGCAAAGAAGACGCCAGAGCGGCGTGCTGCTGGTGGCCGGTACCTTGCTGGACGTGCCCGACTGGCCCTTGCTGTGCGATGCCCTGGGGCAGTCACAGGAGGCACAGCTACTGAGGCAGCGCACCGTGTCCGGCGCGGAACTGGCCCAGCGGCAGATTCCCCCCGAACAGTTTGCCGAGGTCCTGACGCAGGGGCTGGAACATGCGCTCACATGAGCGCGGGCGACTTGCGGCCGCTACCCATCGGGATTACATTGGTTTTTTGTTCCAGCAGGAGTTCTGCCATGACCAGCCGCACAGAGAAGCTCCATACGGTGACCAAGCGTCTGATCGTGATGACCGCTTGTGCGCTGCTGGTGGTGGTCTCCATCTTCGGCTTCACGCTGTTCTTGCATGGACGGCTGATGGTGTCCTGGGTCTGCTTCGGCTGTGGCCTGCTGGGTGGTTTCGTGAGCATCCAGCAGCGCCTGAAGCGACTGGGCGATGAAGAACTGGAACTGCTCTCCAGATCATGGTTCCAGATACTGCTGATTCCTGTCTACGGCGGAATTTTCTCCCTCGTGCTGTACGTCGGCTTTCTGAGTGAAATCATCAAGGGCCCGCTGTTCCCCCACTTTGTGATTCCCGTTTTCACCACCCCCATGCCGACGAGCAACGACCTGGTCCAATTTTTGGTGACCACTTATCCCGCCAGTGGGCAGGACGTTGCCAAGCTGCTGTTCTGGTCATTCTTTGCCGGTTTTTCCGAGCGCTTTGTGCCGCAGATTCTTGAAAAGGCCGCTCAAGGCACTTCCGGTGGGGCGCCGAAGGCTTGAACCACGACGGGATCTCAAGAGGGCATGCAGCCCCGATTTTCAGGAAGCGATTTTCTTCACCCGCTCCCCATCCTTGAGCGAGCTCGGCGGGAAGATGATGACCTCGGTGCCCGGTGGCAGTTCGCTCTTGATCCAGGCCTCGCTGCCGTTGCGGGCCAGCACTTCGACCTCATGCAAACGGGCGCGGCCGTCTTCCACCGAATACAGGGCAGCGCGGGCACCGGAGGGGAAGAGGGCGCTGACCGGCACCTTGAGCGCATCGGCCACCGTCTGCACCACGATGCGCACGTCGGCCTTGTAGCCGTCGCCCAAGGCACTCCACTGCTCGGGCGGAGAGAGGAGGTCCAGCACCACGTTGACGCGCTGTTCCTCCACGCCCAGGGCAGAGATCTTGGTGTAGGCGGCCGGCTCCACCAGGCGCACGCGCGCCTGCAGCAGTTGCGGGCCGCCCCAGTTGGCCAGCGTCGCCGGTGTGCCGGGGTGCACCTGGGCGGCGTCCTCGGTCAGCAGGTCCACCACCACTTCCAGGTCGCCGGGGTCGCCCAGCTCCAGCAGCGGCGTGCCGGCCTGCACCAGGCTTTCGCTCTGCTGGTTGATCTTGAGCACTTTGCCGGCAATGGGTGACTTGATGGCCCAGGAGCGCTGCGTGCTGCTGCCGCCCTGGCTGAAGGTGCGGATGGCAATGCGTGCCTGTTGCAGCTCGTGCGTGGCAGCGTGTTCTTCCTGCAGCCCGCTGTCCAGCTCCTTCTGGCGCAGGCGCACGTTCAGGCGGCCGGTCTCGTTCTGCGTCGGCGAGAGAAAACCCTGCTGTGCCAGCGTTTCGCTGCGCTTGAGGTCGGCCACGGCCTGGTCCAGCGCCGCTTTCGCGCGCTCCACATTGGCGCTGGCGCGGCGCACGGCCGCTTCCATGGCGCCGATGCGCTCGTTCTGCTCCTGCCGCGCGCGTTCGTCCAGCAGGCCCGGCATGATGGGCCACAGCGTGGCCAGCACGGCGTCGCGCGCCACCGCATCACCCTGCTTGAGCGCCAGGCGCTGCACGCGGCCGGTCAGCGGGGTGGAGACCACGTAGCGCTCGCGCAGGCGGGTCTTGCCGTCCTCCTGCACGGCGCGCTCGAACTGGCCGCGGCTGACCGTGCCCAGCTCGACCTCGGTGGCCTGCGGCCAGAAGGCCCAGACCAGCAGCGCCACGGCCAGCAGCACGCCGCCGGCGATCCATGCTTTTTTCTTCATCGTCGTTCCTCGCTTTTCAAGCTCTATTCTCGCGTTTTCAGCACGCCCACCAGGTCCAGCGTGTCGATGCGCCGGCGCACGATCAGCGCGCTGGCCACGCCGGCCGCCACCACGGTGATGGCGGCGTAGGCGTAGGTGGGGGGCTGGATGACCAATGGGAAAAAGAATTCGTCGGTCTTGATCAACTGCACGATGCCGGCGGCCAGCCAGTAGCCGGCCACCAGGCCGAGCGGGATGGCCAGCAGGATCTCCAGCGCCAGCTCGCCCAGCAGGAAGGCCGAGACCTCGCCGCGCGTGAAGCCCAGCACGCGCAGGCTGGCCAGCTCCCAGGCGCGTTCGGCCAGCGCGATGCGCGCGTGGTTGTAGACCACGCCCACGGCGATGATGCTGGCGAACACGGTCAGGATGGCGCTGAAGACCAGCACGTTGCGCGCGGTGATTTCCTCGATGTTGCGCAGCATGACGGATTTGCTGAAGGCCACCGCCACGCGTGGCAGGCTCTTGAGCCGCTCCAGCAGTTCGGTTTCGCGACCGGGTTCCACCAGCAGCGAGGCCACGTTCACGAGGTCACCTTCCTGCAGCAGCCGATTGAGGCTGCGACGCTCGATATAGGCGCCCATGCCCATCATTTCCTGCACCGTGCCGGTCACGGGCAGCTCCAGCACCTGGCGCCGGCCTTCCAGCAACTCGACGCGCAGCAACTGCCCGACCCGGATGTGCAGGCGTTCGGCCAGGCGGTCGGTGAGCAGCAGGCCATCCTGGGGCGGCGCAAAGCTCCGGTGCCCGATGTCGACGATGCGCTGCAGTTGGGGGTCGGTGCTGCGGCCCTGCACGCTGCCGCGCCAGTCGTACTGGCCGTGGACCAGGCGCGCGCTAACGCTGCGCGTGCCTTCCACGGCCGTGACGTGCGGCAGGCGGGACATCTCGTAGGTGATGCTGGCCGGCGCCGGTTCCACCAGGCTGACGATGACGTCGCCGCGCAGTACCAGGCGAAACTGGGTATGCAGCAGCAGCTCGATGGTGTCGCGCCAGAAGGTACCGCTGATGACAATGGCCATGGAGGCGGCTATGCCGAAGATGGTGAGCCCGGTGCGCAGCGGCCGGCGCTGCATGGTGCGCAGCACCATGCGCGCGGCCGGGCTGAACCAGCGGCGCAGGCCCCAGGCTTCGATGAAGCTGGGGCGGTAGCGGCCCGGTGCCGGCGGGCGCATGGCCTCGGCCGGGGCCAGCCGGACGGTGGCCGCGATGGCGTTCCAGGTGGCGCCCAGGGCCGCCAGCAGAGTGAGGCCCGCTGCGGCCAGCACCAGCAGGGGGCGCACGCGGTAGCGCAGCTCGGGGAAGCGGAACACGTCCGCGTACAGGCCCGAGAACCAGTGGCCCAGCCAGGCCCCGACCCCCACGCCGATCAGCACGCCCAGCGTGACGATGAGCATGACGAGCTTGACGTAGTGCAGGCCGATGGCCCAGTTGTCGTAGCCCAGGGCCTTGAGTGCGGCGATCTGCTCGCGCTGGGTGGCGATCTGGCGGCTCAGCACCACGTTGAGCAGGAAAGCCGCCACCGCCAGGAAGATGCTGGGCAGCACGGTGCCCATGACACGCTGCTCCTTGATCTCGGAACTGAGCATCCGGTGCGACATCTGCTCGTCGCGGCCGTAGGCCTTGACGCCGCCGTAGGGTGCGAGCAGGCGGTCCAGCCCGTCGATGACGCGGCCCTCGCCAGCACCCGGCGCCAGGCGCACCGCCACCTGGTTGAAGGCGCCTTCCATGTTGTAGGCGGCCGCCAGGGCCTGGCGGTCCAGCCAGAAGATGCCGAAGCCGCGCAGGTCGGGTGAGCCTCCCATGCCGGCAAAGACGTACTCGGGCGAGAGCGCGATGCCCACGATCAGCAGTTCCTCGCGCTTGCCGTTGACGAGCGCCCGGATGCGGTCACCCGACTTGAGCTTGCGCGCGATGGCAAAGCCCTCCGAGACCAGCACCTCCAGGGTGTGGTCGCGCCGCGCGGTCACCATGCGGCCTTCGCGCAGGTGGATGCGGTTGAGCAGGGGTGGGCGCTGCGGGTCGATGCCGATGAGGCGGCCGATGATGGGGTCTGACACGTTGGGAATGTCGACCTGCACGACTTCGGTGAGCGAGGTCTCGACGTGGGCGGCGCCGGGCAGGGCGGCGAGCTGGCGTTCCAGCGCCAGCGGCGCGCGCTTGAGGCTGGCGAAGACGTCGGCAAAGCGCGACTCGGTGTAGTAGACCTCGCGCGACCAGGACAGCGCGTCATAGGCGCTGAAGGTGGCGATGAAGCCGGCCACGCCGCTGGCCACCACCAGCGCGATGGTGATCGCCTGGCTCCACATCAGGCGCAGGTCGCGCAGCAGCTTGCGGTTCAGGGCTTTCATGCTTCGGCCGTGTGCGCAACGCCTACCAGGACAGCTCGGATGGGCTGATCTTGTGCGCGTTGACGTCGATGTTCTGGATGCGCCCGCCGCCCAGGTGCAGCACGCGGTCGGCCATGCCGGCAATGGCGGCGTTGTGCGTGATGACGATGGCGGTGGTGCCCAGTTCGCGGTTGATGCGCTCGATGACCTCCAGCACCAGCTTGCCGGTCTGGTAGTCCAGCGCGCCGGTGGGTTCGTCGCACAGCAGCACCTCGGGCCGCTTGACGATGGCGCGCGCGATCGCCACCCGCTGCTGCTCGCCGCCCGAGAGCTGCGAGGGGAAGTGGTCCATGCGCTCTTCCAGGCCGACCATGCGCAGCGCCTCGGCCGCCGGCATGGGGTTGTGCGCGATGTCGGTCACCAGTTCGACGTTCTCGCGCACCGTCAGGCTGGGGATCAGGTTGTAGAACTGGAACACGAAGCCGACGTGCTCGCGCCGGTAGCGCGTCAGCTCGGCGTCGCTGGCGCCGGTGAGTTCGTGCTCGGCAAAGCGGGCGCTGCCGCTGCTGGGCCGGTCCAGCCCGCCCAGGATGTTGAGCAGGGTGGACTTGCCGCTGCCGGAAGGGCCGAGCAGCACGATGAATTCGCCGCGTTCGATGCGCAGGTTGACATCCTGCAAGGCCCGAACCTGGACTTCCCCCATCTGGTAGGTCTTGCTCAATCCTTGCGCAATGAAGATGGCGGACGTCCCGGCGGCGCTGCCGGGCTCTTGCCCATGGGGGTCCTGGCTCAGGGTGGCGGGATGTTGATGCATCAGGACCCCATGATATTCTTCCCGCGTCCTGATGGCTACGCTGACCGAAGCTGCCGCTGTGCCGGCTGTTTTCGGTCCGGGGGGACGGAACGCAAGCCCAGGACGTCTGGGTATCCTCCTCGTCGGATAAAATTCGGGCTACTCCTGCTGTGTCTGCCCTCCTGGCGGCGCTGGAGTGCAAACGGCGTATGCAAAATTCCCCCTCCGAATTGATCAATGTGAGCGAGCTTCGAACCGGCATGTTCGTCGAACTCGAACTGGGATGGATGGCGCATCCGTTTCCGACCGGCAGTTTCAGGATTTCGTCCGACAAGCAGATCGAGACCATTCGCGGCCTGGGCCTGAAGCAGGTACGCTATGTGCCGGCCAAAAGCGATCTGGGGCAGGAGGACCTGCCCAGCCCGTCCGCCGTGGCGCAAGACGCCGCCCAGGCCCAGGCGAGCGAGCGCGAATTCCGCAAACGGCGCGCCGCGCTGATCGTGGCGCAGCAGCGCAGCCTGCGGGACTGCGAGCAGAAATTCGGCCTCGCCCAGCAACAGTACAGGCAGGTGCGGGAGCAGGTGCTGGAGCAGCCGCTGGTGGTGCGCGACCAGTGCCTGGCCATGATTGCCGGCTTCATTGCGGTAATGGCCTGCGACGGCGAGTCGGCCATCCGCCTGCTTTCCGAGAACGTGGGCGAGCGCACCGCCATGCACCCGGTGAACGTCACCGTCATGTCGCTGCTGCTGGGCAAGGCGATGGGCCTGGCCGGGCCGGACCTGCTCGATCTCGGCGTGGCAGCCTTCCTGCACGACATCGGCAAGTTGCAGCTGCTCCCACGCGTGCGCTACTTCGAGGACAGCTTTTCCATCGACGACTTCAAGCAGTACCAGGAGCACGTGAACAAGGGCGTGGCCATGGCCAACCGCATGCAGCTCTCGGAAGGGGCGTTGATGGCGATGGCCCAGCACCATGAGCTGATGGACGGCTCGGGTTTCCCGATGCGTCCGGCGGGCGGCGAACTCACGCTGCCGGGCCGCATCCTGGCGCTGATCAACCGCTATGACAACCTGTGCAACCCCGTGCGGCTGGCCACGGCGCTGACACCGCACGAGGCGCTGTCGCTGCTTTTTTCGCAACAAAAGGCGCGCTATGACAACGTGGCGCTGAGCGCTTTCATCCGCATGATGGGGGTGTACCCGCCGGGCTCGGCAGTCCAGTTGATTGACGGCCGCTTTGCGCTGGTGGTTTCGGTCAATTCCGCGCGGCCGCTCAAACCGCGCGTCATCGTGCATGAGCCCTCGGTGCCCAAGCACGAGGCGCTGATCCTGGATCTGGAGAACCAGCCGGGCATCGGCATACGCCGCAGCCTCAAGCCGGCCAACCTGCCGGCCGATGCGCTGGATTACCTGGGGCCGCGCCAGCGCATTGCCTACTTCTTCGAAAACTCCGGCCCGGCGCCGCTGGACGGCGGCCAGGAAGAAGGCCAGGGCTAAACCCCGGCCTTGCTCATCTCCATCTCCCGGGCGCACCGCCGGCGGTGAATCGCTCCTCAGGCGCAGCCGGACTGCGCCTGGTGGGGGGGCGCTTCAGATCACCTTGGCGGCGCGCAGCTCGGCAATCTGCGCCTTGTCGTAGCCCATCTGGCCCAGGACTTCCTCGGTATGCTCGCCCAGCAGCGGCGAGCGCGTCACCTCGGTGGGGCTGTCCGACAATTTGATCGGGTTGCCCACCGTCAGGTACTTGCCGCGCGTGGGGTGATCGACTTCCACCACGGTGCCGGTGTCGCGCAGCGACTGGTCTTCGGCGATCTCCTTCATCGACAGGATGGGTCCGCAGGGAATGTCGAATTTGTTGAGGATGTCCATGGCCTCGAACTTGGTCTTGGTCTTGGTCCACTCCTCGATGCGGGCGAAGATCATCTTCAGGTGCGGCAGGCGTGCCGACGGCGTGGCGTAGTGCGGATTGGTGATCCAGTCTTCCTCGTCGATGATCTTGCAGATCGCCGGCCACACCGCGGCCTGGGTGATGAAGTAGATGTAGGCATTGGGGTCCTTCTGCCAGCCCTTGCATTTCAGGATCGAGCCCGGCTGGCCGCCACCGGAGGAGTTGCCGGCGCGCGGCACGGCTTCGCCGAATTCGATCTCGGGATACTGCGGGTACTCTTTCAGAACCCCGGTGCGCTCCAGGCGCTGCTGGTCGCGCAGCTTGACGCGGCACAGGTTGAGCACGGCGTCCTGCATGGCGGCCAGCACCTTCTGCCCCTTGCCGGTTTTCTCGCGCTGGTACAGGGCGGTCACGATGCCCAGGGCCAGGTGCAGGCCGGTGCCGCTGTCGCCGATCTGGGCGCCGGTGACCAGCGGCGGGCCATCGTCGAAGCCGGTGGTCGAGGCGGCGCCGCCGGCGCACTGGGCCACGTTTTCATAGACCTTGCAGTCCACATAGGGGCCGGGGCCGAAACCCTTGACCGAGGCCAGGATGATGCGCGGATTGATCTCCTGGATGCGCTCCCAGGAAAAGCCCATGCGGTCCAGGGCGCCGGGGGCAAAGTTCTCGACCATCACGTCGCACTGCTTGATCAGCGTGACGAGGACTTCCTTGCCCTTGGGGTTCTTGGTGTCCAGCGTGATGGAGCGCTTGTTGTGGTTCAGCATGGTGAAGTACAGGCTGTCCGCCTCGGGGATGTCGCGCAACTGGCCGCGCGTCGCGTCCCCTTCACCGGCTTTTTCCACCTTGATGACATCGGCACCAAACCATCCCAACAGTTGGGTACATGTCGGACCCGACTGCACATGGGTGAAGTCGAGAATTTTTACGCCGTCCAATGCCTTGCCCATCAACCAACTCCTGTTCAATTAAAAAATCATTGCAGGTGGAATTCCACTTTGCTATATCAGATATAGATTATATTTTTTCCCAGGGACGCCCAGATCAATCACCCGGGTGGGGGCGATTTGCTGTTTTCTGAAAAATCAGAGGGAAAGAAAAACGGCGCCCGGAGAGGGCGCCGTTGATCATAGCCTTGAAGCCCGGCCTGTCAGGCCGCCGGCTTCAGACGGCCTTGGCTTCGTGCATGGCCTTGATCTGATCCTTGCTGTAACCGAGTTCGGCCAGAACTTCATCGGTGTGCTCGCCCAGCAGGGGAGAGGCCGTGATTTCGGGCTTGAGGTCGGAAAACTTGATCGGGCTGCCCACGGTCCAGTAGCTGCCGCGCACCTTGTGCGGTACTTCGACGATCGAGCCGCTCGCGCGCAGGGACTTGTCATTGAGCAGTTCCTTCATGGAAAACACCGGTGCGCACGGAATGTCGAACTTGCGCAGAATGTTCACTGCTTCGTACTTGGTCTTGTCCTTGAGCCAATCCTCGATCGTGCCGAAGATGTCCATGATGTGCGGCTGACGGGCCTTGGGCGTGGTGTAGGCCGGGTCGGTCTTCCACTCGGGTTTGCCGATGGCATCGCAAATAGGCGCCCAGGCGTGACCCTGAACGGTGAAATAGATGTAGGCGTTGGGATCGGTCTCCCAGCCCTTGCACTTCAGGATCCAGCCCGGCTGGCCGCCACCGCCGGCGTTGCCGCCGCGCGGCACCACGTCGCCGAACTTCTCGTGCGGGTACTGGGGATACTCTTCCAGGTAGCCCAGTTTGTCCAGGCGCAGCTGGTCGCGCATCTTGACGCGGCACAGGTTGAGCACGGCGTCCTGCATCGCCACGGCGACCTTCTGGCCCTTGCCGGTCTGCTGGCGGCCGATGTAGGCGGTCAGGATGCCGATGGCCAGGTGCATGCCGGTATTGGTGTCGCCCAGGGCAGCAGCCGAGATGGTCGGTTCGGAGTGCTCACCCTTCCACCAGCCGGTGGTCGAAGCCGCGCCGCCAGCGCACTGGGCCACGTTTTCATAGACCTTCAAATCTTCGTATTCGTGACCGTCGCTGAAGCCCTTGACCGAGGCCAGGATCAGCTTGGGATTGAGCTCCTGGATGCGTTCCCAGGTAAAGCCCATGCGGTCCAGTGCGCCGGGGCCAAAGTTTTCGACCAGGACATCGCTTGTCTTGATCAGCTTTTCCAGCACCGCCTTGCCTTCGGGCTGCTTGGTGTCCAGGGTCAGGCCGCGCTTGTTGCTGTTGAGCATGGTGAAGTACAGCGCGTCGACATCGGGGATGTCGCGCAACTGGCTGCGCGTCACGTCGCCGGAGCCGGGGCGCTCGACCTTGATCACGTCGGCGCCGAACCAGGCCAGCATCTGGGTGCAGGCCGGGCCGGCTTGCACGTGCGTGAAGTCGATGATCTTGATGCCCTTGAGCGGTTTGTTTGACATTTTCATTTCTCCTTGTGGATGACTATTGGTAACTTACTTCTTTTTCGCCGCGCTGGTCGGGTTCAGGCTGGTGATGCGGCCGCTCTCGGTGCCGGCGCCTTCGTCGATGACGGCGTTGATCAGGGTCGGCTTGCGGGACTTGATGGCTTCTTCCATGGCGCGGCGCAACTCGGCCGGGGTGGTGGCGAGCACGCCGACGCCACCGAAGGCTTCCATCAGCTTTTCGTAGCGTGCGCCCTTGACGAACACCAGGGGCGACGGATCCTTGCCGCCCGTCACATTGACTTCGTCGCCGCGGTAGACGCCGTTGTTGTTCATGATGACGACGCAGACCGGAAGGTTGTAGCGGCAGATGGTCTCGACTTCCATGCCGGAAAAGCCGAAGGCGCTGTCACCCTCGATGGCGATGACCGGCTGGCCCGACTCCACGGCGGCCGCCACGGCAAAGCCCATGCCGATGCCCATCACGCCCCAGGTGCCGACGTCCAGGCGCTTGCGCGGCTTGTACATGTCGACGATGGAACGGGTGAAGTCCAGCGCGTTGGCGCCTTCGTTGACCAGCATGACGTCCGGGTTGGCCTTGATGATGTCGCGCACCACGTTGAGCGAGCTGTGGTAGTTCATCGGCGCCGGATTCTTGGCCAGGGTCTCGGCCATCTTGGCGACGTTCTTGTTCTTGCGCTCGGCGACGGCGTTGGTCCACTCGGCCGGCGGCTTGGCCCAGTTGGAACCCATGCCGGCCAGCAGGGCCGAGACACAGGAGCCGATATCGCCCACCAGCGGGGCATCGATGGCCACATTGCTGTCGGCTTCGGTCGGGGAGATGTCGATCTGGATGTACTTCTGGCCGCCCCAGGCCTTGTGGTCCTTGCCGCCCCAGGTCTTGCCCTTGCCGTGCGAGAGCAGCCAGTTCAGGCGGGCGCCGATCAGCACCACCACGTCGGCTTCCGGCAGCACGAAGGAGCGGGCAGCCGAGGCCGATTGCTCGTGCGTGTCGGGCAGCAGGCCCTTGGCCATGGACATGGGCAGGTAGGGGATGCCGGTCTTCTCGACCAGAGTGCGGATGTCGGCATCGGCCTGGGCGTAAGCAGCACCCTTGCCCAGCAGGATCAGGGGCTTCTTGGCGCCCTTGAGCAGGTCCAGGGCGCGCTTGACGGCGTCCGGGGCCGGGATCTGGCGCGGCGCGGGATCGACCACCTTGATCAGCGAGGCCTTGCCGGCTGCGGCGTCCATGGCTTGCCCGAACAGCTTGGCGGGCAGGTCCAGATAGACACCGCCCGGGCGGCCGGAGACAGCGGCGCGGATGGCGCGGGCGATGCCCACGCCGATGTCTTCGGCGTTGAGCACGCGGAAGGCGGCTTTGCACAGGGGCCTGGCGATGGCCAACTGGTCCATCTCCTCGTAGTCGCCCTGCTGCAGGTCCACGATCTCGCGCTCGCTGGAGCCGCTGATCAGGATCATCGGGAAGCAGTTGGTGGTGGCGTTGGCCAGGGCGGTCAGGCCGTTCAGGAAGCCGGGGGCGGACACCGTCAGGCAGATGCCGGGCTTGCCGGTCATGAAGCCGGCGATGGCGGCGGCGTTGCCGGCGTTCTGCTCATGGCGGAACGAAATCACGCGCATGCCTTCAGCCTGCAGCATGCGGGTCAGGTCCGTGATCGGAATCCCTGGCAGGCCATAGATGTTGGAGATCCCATTGAGTTTCAGGGCGTCGATGACGAGATGAAAGCCGTCGGTCTGTTCAGCTGATTGAGTTTCGTTTGTCATGATGGATGTCTCTTCGTTGGACTTCGATAAAGGTGGAGCTTTTCGGCTGGCAGGCTCGGTAACCCAAAAAACTCGGCGACCCAAGTCAAGGCCTCCGCCGGTGGAATTCGCCGCCGCGCCGGTAGGCTCAGCCGGGTCTCATTGCACCGTCGGGGTATGATAGGAATCGATTCAGGTTACGCCATTGACCGTGGTCAATTTTCAGGACATTTTGTTTGGCGGCCGGAGCCAGCCAGAACGCTTTTTCCACTCCCTTCCATGTCGTCGGTTCAAAGTCACCCCGAAAAAAACATCATCCGAGTCCAGCTCAAGCAGAATGTCGTGCTCAAGGAGATGGGGGAGGCGGCGCATGCTGAACTGGAATCCCAGCTTGTGGTGGTGGAGTGCCACAAGGGGGACTTTCTGCTGCACCAAGGCGTGCACGAGATGGAGCAGTATTTCGTCCTGGACGGCGTCCTCAAACGCGTGGTTGCCAACCCGCAGGCCAAGGAAATGATCCTGCGCTTTGCCGATGAGCGCGACATGGAGACCAGCTACGCGGCGTGGTGCCTGAAAACGCCCACCCCCTACAGCATCGTGTCGGTGACCAAGGCGCGGGTGGCCAAATTGCCGATGCCCCAGTGGATTGCCTTCATGGAGCGGCACCCGGAGGTGAAAAAACCGTTCGAGTATTACGTGATGAACCTGATGAGCGAGATCATGGCCCATACCATCACGCTGCATTTGCTGGATGCGCCGGGACGGGTGCATCGTTTCATGCGCAAGCATCCCGAGCTGTTCGAGCGGATTCCGAAAAAAGAGCTGGCGGCCTATCTGAATCTCTCGGCCGAAACGCTCAGCCGCCTCAAGCAGCGCGGAAAAATCTGACCCGGTCCCCAGCGCGGGGGCGGGTCAGAGGGCGTTACGTCTTGGAATAGGTAAAGGTCCGGCCGCCGCTCATCAGGCGCAGCTTGTTTTCAACGCCCGTCACGCCCTTGACCTGGGAGGCGACTTTTTCAGCCTCGTCGTGCTCGGTGGCATTGACGACGATGCCGCTGAGGAGGGCGGTGCCGTTGCGGCCCTCGATCGTGATGTTGATCTCCTGCGTTGCAGCATGGTCTTTCAGAGCCGCACGGACCCGCGCTGCCAGCGTCATGTTGGCCAGCAACTTGCGCGATTCCCCGGATTCCTGGAACTCCGGGCGGGTGCTGAGCAGACGAATCTGCTCGACACAGCTGGGCACCGACAGGCGGTCGGTATTGAGGACCAGATCGTAGAGCACCGGGTCGCCCCAGGTCACGCCGAATTGCTGGTGCATGCGGCTGGCATGAGCATGGTCGCTGCGGCGGATCTCGTGTTCGGCAAACTCGCGGTCATCGGTTTCCAGATGATTCATGAGCCATTCGACACGCTTGCCGAAAGAGCGGGTGACCCGCACGCAGACGACGTGCGGCACCGGACGCAGCAGGCAGGTGGCGCCCCAGCCGCGCAGGACCACATTGCCCTGGTTGGCCAGGTCGAACACCTCTTCGGCCGAATACAGGGCCACCCGGTCCGTGTCGGTGGTCACGCGTTCGATCAGGCCGGCCTTGCCTTCACGCAGGCGGTTGATCAGGCTGCTGGAGACGTGCATTTTCCCCGCGACATGCTCCACCACCTCGTGGCGCAGCACATTCAGCTTCATGGTGGCGGCCAACTCCAGGGCTACATCCTTGGCGAGGGAACCCATTTCCTGGGTCATTGCGATTACTGGCATGTTGTTGTCTCCTTCAATCCACGGGCCGCTCGGCGGCAAATTCGTCCGGCTTGGGCGGACGCAGCAGCGCCAGCAGGCGGGAAATCAGCGGCCAGAACAGCATGATCAGGGCCAGTGCCGTGATGCCGCCCACCAGCTTGTTGGAGAACATGATGGACATCTCGCCCTGGGAGACCAGCATGGATTGCCGGAACGAATCCTCGGCCTTGTCACCCAGCACCAGCGCCAGCACCAGGGGGGCGAGCGGATAGTCCAGCTTCTTGAACAGGTAGCCCATCGCGCCGAACAGCAGCATGAACCAGATGTCGAGCATCGCGTTGTGCACGGTGTAGGCGCCGATCGCGCAGATCACGATGATCACCGGGGCGATGATCGAGAACGGAATGCGCAGGATGGAGGCAAACAGCGGCACGGTGGTCAGCACCACAATCAGGCCGACCAGGTTGCCCAGGTACATGCTGGCGATCAGGCCCCAGACGAAGTCTTTCTGCTCGACGAACAGCAGCGGCCCGGGCTGCAGGCCCCAGATCAGCAGGCCGCCCAGCAGCACGGCGGCCGTTGGCGAGCCGGGAATGCCCAGGGCCAGCATCGGCAGCAGGGCGCTGGTGCCGGCGGCATGGGCTGCGGTTTCAGGGGCGATGACGCCTTCGAGCTGGCCGGTGCCGAACTTGGCGCCGTTCTTGGAAATCTTCTTGGCCAGGCCGTAGCTCATGAAGGAGGCCGGGGTGGCACCGCCGGGGGTGATGCCCATCCAGATGCCGATCAGGGAGCTGCGCACCGAGGTGACCCAGTAAGCGGGCAGCTTTTTCCAGGTTTCAAGCACCACTTTGGGGTCGATTTGCGCGCTCTTGCCGGAGAAAGCCAGGCCTTCTTCCATGGAGAGCAGGATCTCGCCGATGCCGAACAGGCCGATCACGGCAATCAGGAAGTCGAAGCCGCGCATCAGTTCGGTCCAGCCAAAGGTCAGACGCAACTGACCCGTGACGGTGTCCATGCCCACGGCAGCCAGGGCAAAGCCGATGGTCATCGAAGCCAGAATCTTGAACGGGGAGCCCTTGCCCATGCCCACAAAGCTGCAGAAGGTCAGCAGGTAGACGGCGAAAAATTCCGGCGGACCGAATTCGAGGGCGAACTTGGCGACCATCGGTGCCAGGAAGGTGATCATGACCACCGCCACAAAGGCGCCGACAAAGGATGACGTGAAAGCAGCGGTCAAGGCCTCACCGGCCCGGCCTTGCTGCGCCATCGGGTAGCCGTCGAAGGTGGTTGCCACCGACCAGGGCTCACCCGGGATGTTGAACAGGATCGAGGTGATCGCACCTCCGAACAACGCACCCCAGTAAATGCAGGAAAGCATGATGATGGCTGAGGTGGGGGACATCGTGAATGTCAAAGGCAGCAGGATGGCCACGCCGTTGGCGCCTCCCAGACCCGGCAGCACGCCAATCAGCACACCCAGCACAATGCCGACGAGCATCAACACCATGTTCATCGGGGTCAGGATGACGGAAAACCCGTGAAACAACGCGTTAATTTCTTCCATTTTTCTTTAACTCCGTGAGATCAGTTTGACTCGGCGCCAGGGGGTCCGCACAACGGGACGCCGGCGTACGTCAGGTTCAGTAGCCGAGTCCGCTCAGCAGGTCATAGTTTCCCTTGAAGAGCGGAACCTTGAACCACACTTCAAACATCAGGAAGAACAGGACATTGACGACCAGGGCCGCCGTGATGCTCTTGATCCAGGAATACTTGCCCAGAATGACCATGAACAGGGCGATGTAGATGGCCGAGGCCACGTAAATCCCGATGAACTGGATGGCACCCACATAGAAGATGGCGGGGATCAGGACCGACATGACCCGGCCGAGTTGTTCGCGGTCGACAAAGACTTCCGTGTTCTTGACTTTGCCGGCCAGGGCCTGGTACAGGATGCCCAGACCGGAGATGCTCAGGATCAGACCAATGTAGAACGGAAAGTAACCAGAGCCGGGGCCATCGCTGGTCCAGCCCGAGCCCAGCTTGCGGCTGCCGTAAATAACAACACCACCCATGAACATGACAATAATGGCGACCACCGCGTCTACCACATTGGTGGCGGGGCCTTTGCCGGCGCCGTCATGGGCTTGTGTATCCGTTGACTCCATTACGAATGCTCCTGCAGGTTGACTGAGTTTCAAGGATGCGCGCGGCATCGGCGCGGGAGAGGTTTTGCCAAGTGTGCTTGGCACCCCCCTCTCCCGGCACTTGTGTCGCTTGCGCGAAAGGTTTTTTCTTACTTCGCCAGGAATCCGGCGCCTTGCATCAGAGTGTGATGAAGGGCTTCTGCCTCAGTAAGCCATTTGTCGAAGTCGGCACCCGTCTTGAAGGACTGGTTGAAGGCGCCTTTCTCCATGAAATCCTTCCACTCGGGTGTTGCACGGACTTTCTGGAACAGGTCGATATAAAACGCACGCTGGTCAGCGGTGACGCCAGGCGGCATGAAGATGCCGCGCAACATCACGTAGTCGGTCGGCACGCCGGCCTCTTTGCAGGTGGGGATGTCGTTCCAGGACTGGGTGGCGGTGACCTTGGTCTTGTAGATCAGGCGCTGGGTGTCAAACACGCACAGGGCGCGCAGCTTGCCGGCACGCCACTGGGCGACGGCCTCGATCGGGTTGTTCACGCTGGAATCGATGTGCTTGCCCACCAGTTGCACAGCCACTTCACCGCCGCCCTTGAAGGGAATGTAGATGAATTTGGTGCCCGTGGCTTTTTCCAGTCCGACCGTCACGATCTGGTCTTCCTGTTTGGAGCCGGTGCCGCCCATTTTCATCTTCAGGGGACCGGCTGCCTTGACGGCGTCAATATAGTCCTTGGCTGTCTTGTAGGGCGTCTCGGCATTGACCCACAGTACAAACTGGTCCAACGCCAGCATCGCGACCGGCGTCATGTCTTTCCAGTTGAACGGAACGCCGGTGGCCATGGGCGTTGTGAACAAGTTGGACAACGTGATCACAATTTTGTTGGCATCGCCTTTGGCGTTCTTGACGTCCAGGAAGCCTTCTGCGCCAGCGCCACCTGATTTGTTCACGACGATGAGGGGCTCTTTCATCAGCTTGTGCTTGATGACGATGCCTTGCACAAAGCGCGCCATCTGGTCGGCGCCGCCGCCGGTGCCGGCCGGCACGACAAACTCAACCGGCTTGGTGGGCTCCCATGCGGCCATCGCCGGTGCGCACGCCAATATGGCGGAAGCGGCCACCAGCCCTGCGGCTGCCTTGATGAATCCTGACTTCGCTCGTTTCGGGGGGATAGGGGTCATGATGTCTCCTGTTTTGGGGTTGTACTCACTACCGGCGGATCCTCTGGCGGAATCTTGTTCGACGGATAGTGGAATTATTCAGCAAAAATCTTCTTGATTGCGGTCAACTTTCCCATATTTTTCTCTGCTTCTAGGGTTTGCCCGAGGGGGGTGCCATTGCTTGAATTCGCAGCGGGGCGAGGGAACAAAAAAGCCCCTGTGCCTGATGACACAGGGGCCGCATCGAGCTTGGTGGATTGAAGCTTATGCAGTTTTTTCCATATGGGCCTTGCGCATCGGGCGCAGCACGAACCAGGCCATCAACGCGGCAATCATGTTCATGGCGCTGGCCGTGATGAAGACGGCATGCCAACTGCCAGTCGCAGCGGTCAGCACGCTGGAGAGCGGCACCAGCAGGGACGCGGTGCCCTTGGCGGTGTAGAGCAATCCGGCATTACCGGCGGCGTATTTGGTGCCAAAGGTGTCGGCGCAGGTCGAGGGGAACAGGCTGTAGATCTCACCCCAGGCAAAAAACACAATGCCGGTCAGGACCACGAAGGCGACCGGGTTCTGGCCAAACTGGAACAGGGCCAGGATGCCGAGCGATTCCAGGGCAAAGGCAATCAGCATCGTCTTTTCGCGGCCGATCTGGTCGGACACCCAGCCGAAGAAGGGGCGCGTCAGTCCGTTGAGCACGCGGTCAATGGCCAGGGCAAAGGTCAGCGCGGGCAGAACCAGGCCCAGGATGTTGACGGGCACATCATTGATCTTGAAGTCCTTGGCGATCGGAGCGAGCTGGGCCGTCGCCATCAGGCCGCCGGCGGCCACCAGGACGAACATGAGGTACATCACCCAGAACACGGGCTTGCGCACGATTTCCATCGGTTTGTAGTCGTGCCGCGCTTGCTGCACCTTGACGGTCGAGAGAGCGGCGCTCTTTTTCAGGCTGTCAGGCGCGGCCTTCAGGAACAGGGAAATCAGGAAAACGATCAGGCCCTGAACAATGCCGAAATACAGGAAGGCAGCTTCGTAACCCTGGTTCTTGATGACCAGGGTGATCGGAATGATGGTCATGGCCGAGCCGGCGCCGAAACCGGCGGCAGTCAGGCCGGCAGCCAGGCCGCGACGGTCCGGGAACCATTTGAGCGCGTTGCCGACGCAGGTGCCATACACGGCGCCGGCACCGATACCGCTGACAGCGGCTGCCAGATACAGCATCGGGAGGGAAGCCGCATAAGAATTCAGCACCCAGCCGAGGCCGCACAGGATACCGCCCACCAGAACGACCGGGCGGGGACCGAAGCGGTCAACCAGATAGCCCTCGATGGGCACCAGCCAGGTTTCCGTGAGCACGAAAATGGTGAACGCCACCTGAATTGCCGCCTTGCTCCAGCCGTACTTGTCGGCAATGGGGTTGACGAACAAGGTCCAGCCGTACTGGAGGTTGGCGATCATGGCCATGCAAACAATGCCCATGATCAACTGTAGCCATCGATTCGTTCCAGCATGGCTGTCCGCGCCTGCCGAATTCATTGTTGCCGCTGAAGCGTGTGTCATCTCGACATCTCCTGATGATGTTATTTATGTGCTGTCCATTGATTTGACAGGCGACAACCATCCCTCAGCATCACTGCTGATAAAAATTTGATTCAGGGAGGAAAAAGACTCGCCCATCAATCTGCAGATGGCCTTCCATAAGGTTTTTCTGCAGACAGATGTGATTGTGCGATAACGGCTGGAAATGTCGTTGACTGCGGTCAAGTTTGGGAATCGCGCGGCTTGCGGTTTTCCCTGATACGGTAATTACTTACGCCGTGGGCAACATCGACCCGAGCGCGTCAGCGCATCGATCGCTGGTGCCGGGCCGACGGAATCAGCCGGCCGGTTTGCCGCCGGTGACCGCCGTCAGTTGGCGTTCCTGCGCGAACTCGGCCGCGCCCATCTTCTTGCCGCCCTCGGGCTTGAGCTTGAGCACTTCGATCATGCCGCCCTGGGCATTGATGAAAATCGCGCTGTCGGTGATGCTCGACACTTCGCCCGGTTTGCCGCGGACCTCGCCAAAGGTCCGCGCGGTGTGCTTGCGGCAGTCATACAGCCAGACCCGGGTGCCCGCCAGTTCGGTCCAGGCGCCGGGCGCGGGGTTGCAGGCGCGGATCAGGTTGTAGACCTGGTCCACATGGTTGGCCCAGTTGATCTTCGATTCCTCGGCCTTGAACCAGCCCTCATAACTGGCCTGCGATTCGTCCTGCACCACTTCCCGGTGCTTGCCGGCCGCCACCAGGTCGGCGGCCTCCAGCAGGGCCGCCACACCGAGCGGGAACAGGGCGTTGAAATACACCTCGCCCAGCGTCGCGTCCGGCCCGATGGGGCAGGTTTTTTGCAGGATCACCGGGCCCTCGTCCAGACCGTCGGTCGGGCGGAAGATGGTCAGCCCGGTCGCGGTGTCGCCGCGGGCAATCGGCCAGTTGATCGAAGAGGGGCCGCGGTATTTTGGCAGCAGGGAAGGGTGGTACTGGATGGTGCCGTGCTTCGGAATATTGACGAAGGACTGGGGTGCAAACTGCAGCACGAAGGCCATCACGCCGATGTCGGCATTCAGGTCGCGCATGGCCGCTTCAGCCTCCGCGCTCTTGAGGTTGGGAAACTGGAACACCTGCAGGCCATGGGTCTCGGCTGCTGCGCGCAGCGCGTCGGGTTTCTCGCCCGGTTTTTCCGGCTTGCAGAAGACGCCGGCGATGGTGTCGCCGCGCGCCAGAAAAGCCTCCAGCGCGGCTTTGCCGAAGTCCTGTTGTCCGATGAATGCGATTCTCATGAAACTGGCTGCTCTTGAAATTCAGGGGTAACTAATTTTTGACCAACGGATTATCGGTGCCAATCGGACCTGACTGATCAGGAATCGGCCTCAACGCATCAGGAAATACGCCGCCAGGATGTACAGGACCACCGCAAAGACCCGCTTCAGGGGACGGATGTCCATGCGGTGCGCGGTACGGGCCCCCAGCGGCGCGGTGCTCATGCTGGCCAGCGCGATGAACACCAGCCCCGGCACATAGAGGTAGCCGACAGCGCCCGGCGGCATGTTGGGCAGGTCTTGCCCGGCCCAGGCATAGCCCAGCGTGCCGGCCAGCGCGATCGGGAAACCCAGGGCCGCCGAAGTGGCCACCGCCTGGTGGATCTTCACGTTGCACCAGGTCATGAAAGGCACCGAGACAAAGGCCCCGCCGGCGCCCACCAGGGCGGAGAGCACGCCGATCACGTTGCCCATGCCGAACATGCCCAGCCCGGCGGGCAGGGTACGGCTGGGCTTGGGCTTGCGGTCCAGGAACATCTGGGTGGCGGAAAACGCCACGAACAGGGCGAACACGGTGCTGAGAATCTTGGTCGGCAGCGCCACGGCAATCTGGGCGCCGATGAGGGAGCCCAGCAGGATGCCGGGCGCCAGCAGCTTGACCACCGGCCACAGCACGGCGCCGCGCTGGTGATGGGCCCGCACCGACGACAGCGAAGTAAAGCAGATGGTGGCCAGCGAGGTGGCCACGGCCATCTTGACCACGTAGTCCGCCGGAAAGCCCTTGGCGGTGAGAATGAAGGTCATGAACGGCACCATGATCATGCCGCCCCCGATGCCCAGCAGCCCCGCCAGAAAACCGGCACACGCGCCCATCAGGGCCAGCTCGGCAACCAGCTGGAGTTCGATATTCATCATGGCGTGAAGGTGTCTGCAAGTGCCACCGGGCCGCATCCTGAACCGGGGTTCAGGTGGGCGAGGTCAGCGAAGGCTTCGGGTTCATCTGACGCGAGATGATCACACCTGCCAGGCGATATTCCAAGCCCGGGCTCAATGAGCATTGGTTCAAGGAATTTAAAGCCCGATGGCATTGCAGACAGTGCTGATTGTAGGCGCTGTGCCGCAGAAATAAAGCCGGCTCAGATCAACCGGCCGTCTTCACCGAGGGCGGCGTCCAGGCGCTCCAGCAGCGAGCCCAGCAGGACTTCTTCCCCCGGAGCCATCGGCAGGGACGCGCGGGCCGGTGCCGCAGTGGCGGGCGTGCGGGCGGCAGCGGGTGCGGGCGGGCTATTGCGGTCCGACAGGTCAAAGGCCAAGTTCAGGGCGGCCAGCACGGCAATGCGGTCGCGCGCCTTGACCTTGCCGCCGTCGCGGATTTTGCACATGGCGGTATCGACCCGCTCCACCGCGTCGAGCAGGCGGGACTCGCCGCCTTCGGGGCAGCCCAGCAGGTAGCTCTGCCCCATGATTTGAACTTCGAGTTGTTTCATGTCGCGTCTTTGTGCGAGTCGGCACCCATGGTTTCGGTCAAGCGCTCCAGCAGGGCGTCCACCCGGGCACGCGCCGCACCCAGGCGCGACTTGAGCGAGTCGCGCTCGCTGGCCAGGGCCTGCACCTGCGCTGTCAGCAAGGCATTGGTGCGCTGCAATTCCTCGTAGCGCACCAGCAGCCGCTCCACGCGCTCGGTGACTTGCTCGATTTGGGATGGGTTCGACATAGAACATGCATTCTAAGGTTTGCGCAAGGCTTTCAACGTAAAATCCCAACCGTTGGTGCTCGCGGTGTGGTTCACACGCCGCAGTTCAACGGGAAGCAGGAGGGGGAGCCGATCCCGGCAAACCTAACCTGCGCTGCCCCCGCAACGGTAAGTGGACGGATCTCGCGATCCCGCTTTCATCACGTAGCCACTGGATGCCCTGAACAAGCGTCCGGGAAGGCGATGAAGGTTGCTCCACCAGCCCGGATACCGGCCAACAAGGTGGCGGCACGCTCGACGTGCCGCCGTGACGCCCATGCGCTGTCGGGGAAGACGGCGAGGGCTTTTT
>Ga0210129_1000030_pt1 | contig 38116 bp, 34 predicted proteins | sample WestPond_Cattail_2_FD_185582 | JGI IMG/M metagenome (GOLD analysis project Ga0210129, IMG submission 185582) | Wetland microbial communities from the San Francisco Bay, California, USA, that impact long-term carbon sequestration -... | ecosystem: Environmental > Aquatic > Marine > Wetlands ... | reverse complement strand
ACACCTGCATGTATTCAGGATGCTGATTTGCATCTTCATTAAAATGTTCGGTATAGGTCTTCTTTATTAACTTACTTATAGTAATCATTTAAAATGCTCTAAGTTAATCTATTATATTAACCGACAATTTCGTTGTTTATAAGCGTGTTAACCGTATTTAATGAGCATGAATTATATTTATTACAGCTATAAAAAGATGTTTTTACAGCTGTGAAATCATCTTATTACAGCTGTAAAAACATCTTTTTATAGCTGTAATAAACGGTAAACATAATGTTCTTTCACGGTAAACACTGTGAAGAGTTCGGCAAATCATGCTGAAAAGCTTTGCTGATCGCAGTAGAAAGCAAATCAATTATGAATAAAAACAGGGCTGATTTTCCTGAATGCCTGAGCACAAATGTGATATATATTCTACAACTACTCATTTTTGTAATGTTACGCTGAAGGCTTCAGGCATTCAGCTGTTCAGCCTGATAATTACCATGAATACAGGTAGTCTGAAACATGAATAGCATGTTACAAATAATGTAACATAGAGCATTTCTTAAAATATTTATTATTTATTCGTTAAGCTGAAGCCTTATAGCTTATAGTTTTACTTTTACGTGCAGAAAAATTAATTTTACAAATTATTTTTTAATCCATTTATTCTCTGCAAAATCGTATTGTTTAATTATTTTTGCCGGATTACCTGCCACCACACAATAATCGGGAATATTTTCTGTGACAACACTTCCGGCACCTATTACAACGTGCTTGCCGACATTAACACCAGAAGTAATCACCGCATTTGCCCCTATCCACACATCATCGCTTATTTTTATTTCTTTTGTAGACACCTTTTGTTCATCTATCAATTCATTTACATCGTTATAAATATGATTTAATGCTGAAACTGTCACACATTGCCCGATTATAACATGATTGCCGATTGTTACAGGTCCTATAATAGTATTGTGCAACCCTATTCTGTCATCATCTCCTATCACAATATCACCCACTTGATTATTTATCGCTGCATAATCTTCAATGACCGAACGTCTGCCCAAGATAAATTTGTTGAAAGGAACTATGTCTTTGCGAACCGAACGATAGATGACACTACCGCGTCCGCGATGAATATATGTACGTTGAAACATACGGATCCACCATTGCGGACGGCATTTTACAGGGTTTATCAAAAGCCGCAAAACAATTTTTTTCAGTCGTGCATCCAACTTTATTTTTTCCTTCAGTCCCATGATTATATACTATGCTTTGTGTGTATAAAATTTTTATCACCATTTCTTATTCGAAACAAATTAAAGAACATCTTTAATCCTAAAACAGGAATACTTCTGAATGCCTTGCGCAAATTTTTGTTTACCAGTTCATCAGGAGTTGCAAAAGCTAACGACAAAAACAAGAAGAACAACAGCACCCACCATTTAACCGACCGGACAGGAGCATATAATGTGATTAATACGGCGCATATTACGATGAACAATATAAGAATAATTCGCGGCAACATTGCCCATTGAACAAGTTTATCGACATAATCTCGATTGCGATCAAACAAAGCTGACGGCAAATCTTTAAGTCCTCTCATTAACGAACAAAACTGTGCTGACAGCCAACGACGGCGCTGGTTATTGAAATTATCGACGTTGGCAGTCTTTTCATCATAAACAATGGCATCGTCAAGAAAATCAACATATATACGATTTTTAAATAGCAACGCTTCCAACTCTTTGTCTTCTCCTGATGTTTGCAAATAACCTACATGCTTTTTGTACCAGTTGAAATCAAAAGCCATGCCTGAACCTATCAATGCCGATGAAAAGCCCAACACCACATGCCCGCGACGGAATATCGAATTATTAATTTCTTCGCTTAATGCATCCAAAACTGCAACGTGCGTATTAAGATTCTTTGCCTTGCGGTGCGTTTGTATTGCATCAGAACCTGCCGCAAAACAGTCGTTCAACTTATTCAGATAATCGGTGTCAACAATATTATCGGCATCCAGTATAAGTACTTTATCAAATGTGTTATAGTCAAATTTGCCCAAAGCATGTTGCAAGGCTTTGGCTTTAGAACTATTTTCAAATGTAACAGGCATTACGTCAACCTCTAATTGTGACAGTTGATTATTCACGCCATCTTCCATACGGTCTGAAACAACAGCAACATGATATGATTCCGACGGATAATCCTGTTTTAAGAATTGAGTTACTGTATTTATTATAACCTTATCTTCCTTATATGAAGGGAATATTACCAAAAAACTATATTTATATTTTGCTCGCGGCAAACATGACTTGCTCACGAACAAACCGGCTGTGGAAAAAATAAACAGATATACCACTTGTGCGGCAAACAGGATAAAAAAGACAACATCTATAATGTCAATAATTCCACTCATAATTTGCTCTTTTATCGTTTAACTTAAAGAATGATACCACACCTTTTATTACGGCTTTTGCCAAGTCAGTACGCGCATGCAGCAAATACACAATAATATTTTTAGGAGCTACAACGCATGTTTGGTATATAATAGATAAGGCGGCGGTCAATTTTGAATAATTGCGAAACGGATACAGCATACGATTACGCGTCATATAAAACACCCTTAATGCGCTGTTTTGACCGATACTTTGGCTTTCCATATGAAACACAGTACATTCCGGCTCATACCATAATTCATACCCGTGTTTTGTAAATTGAGTGCTCCAGTCCAATTCCTCATAATATAAGAAGAATATATCAGGCATCAAGCCGACCTCTTTTATAGCTTTCCTTTTAACAATCATCGCTGCACCGTGCATATATGGCGTTTGATGCGGAACATTATATTTTTCTGCGTCATAATCATTACATCCTATAGCTTTGTTTCGCATGGTTATATGGTTCAAAGGCGAATAGCCTGCAAATTGTATTTTTTGTCCGTTAAAGGCAAACTTGATTTTCGGCGAAACACCTCCTACTGCCGGAGAAGATTCAAAACGATTAATTATGCTTTCCAGCCCGTCGTCCTCAATATACGTATCATTATTGATAAAGAAAAAATAACGTCCGATAGCTTGCTTTATACCTATATTATTACCACCTGCAAATCCCACATTAACCGATGAACGAATTGTGATAACATCAGGATAATACTCATTAATCAACTCGGTTTCATCTTTTAAAGAGCCGTTGTCAACGACTATAATCTCGTATGAAACCGATTCCACTGTATGTTTCAATGAACGGATTAATTGCAAAGTATCGTCAATGCCGTTGTAATTTACTGTGATAAAAGATACGTCAGGAATCATATTACTTTCAGTTCTTTATTTTTTTCTTCTTCAAGATGTTCATCAATATAAGGACTGACAAAGACAAAAGCTTCACATATCCACACGACCAAACCGTTAGGGAATCCCATTACCTCATTACCGTATGATGCTGCAAACAAGCCGAATGCTCCTGCAAACATTGCCGTCATAACTCCATGCAATTCTCGGTTATGAATCTTGAATAATAAAATATAACCTCCCCATGCAAACAATATGACCATCAACGTAATATGCAAAGAAAGACCTACTATTCCAGTTTCCTCCCATATTTTAACGAACCATGAGTCTGTGGCGATCTCCGGTATCTTGGTATAATGCTGCCACTGAGGATCTTTGCTCATTTGTATACCGACACCGAAAGGCCGGCTCGCCATATATGGTTTCAGCTTTGCCTGATTTTCCAACCGCACATTAAGAGACGCATCTGAAGTGTTAAAAGCGCTTCGCATTCTTCGGACATATTGCATGCTATTGCCTATAGTAGTAAAGTTAAAAAAGAAATACATACCTGCAAGCAAGAGTATTCCACAAAATGTTGATCGTACTTTACCAGAGCATACAATGAACGCGGCTAAAGCTGCAAAAGGCACCATCATAGCGGATCGAGTGCCTGAAATCATCATTCCGTATCCGGCAAGCAAAGCAACGGCACCGAAATAAAGTTTCATACATACTTTCTTTTGATAAAAAGCCGCTATAGCAAAAACCATCAACGACATACCCATACCTATTCCGAAATTGGCGGCATCACTAAAAAAAGAAAAATAACGAATACCGGAAGATAATAAATGTGTAGACCTGCCTCCTCCTTCATAGAGCCAGAGTTTCTCAGCATGGTCAAAGCCGACAAACTTTTGCCAAAGGCTCTTAAACACACATATTAAAGTGCAAATAGACCATAACGCCAAAAAAAAATTTACAGACTTATAGTTCTTAAAAAAAATAGAAATAAAAAATATCGAAAGTAGCGCATAAAAGGCATAAGACCCTATGCCTACAAGCCACGGGTAAACGTATGTATCAGTCCGGAACAATTGCATTGCGCAATAACCAAACCATATTAACCAAATAACAAACATGGGATTACGAAAACAGCATTCAATGTGTATATCCTTCTTCATCCAGCTGCATTTTATAATTACTAGCAAAAGCATTAAAATAGATATGATAAACATCACCAATCCGCTTTTAATCGGATAATAACGGTTAATGCCCATTATAAAATAATCCAATACGAAAAAAATAAAAAACAGTTTCTGCGGATGCCCAACAAATCTGCAAGCCAAAATAAAAGCAATCGGTAAAAAAGCAAAAACAAAAGCATCTACATATCCTCTGCTCATATAGATATGGCACACTAAAAATACACCTATAATAAGAGCTATAATTTTTAGTGGAATGGATAATATAAATGATTTTATCTCTTCAACTACGTTTCCCATTTATCATTTCTTTTTTCGACTTAACCGTATCACATCTCCGAGATTCGACAGAGCGAAATTCGAGAATTGATACTTGATGTTTTTTAAAAAGCTGTACGGAGGTAACTGTCCGGTAAAGTGTTCAACGGAGTATTTCTGCGCTGCATTCAGAACGAACTTAATCTTATTGTTATTTACCCGCTCTTTCAATTTTGACAGGCACAGTTTATCAACAGAAGTCCAACTGCGAGACGACCTGGCAATCAATAAATTGCAACTGGCATCTTTCAACAGTCGCGCAGAAGTAAAATTGACGCTTAAACTCGGGTATTCTATCAACACAACGTCAGCATCATCAAAATCACCTAATTCATCGGTTGTCTCGGCCAAAAGGAAATCTCTTGAATTTACGTCGTAATCTTTATGGTAGCTCAGCGTTTTCACCTTTAATCCCTGCTGAGCCAGACATGTAGCCAACCATGAAGAGACAAAACTCTTTCCATCTTTTTCCTGAGTACTTAATACATTTATGACATAAGGCTTATTGAAATCCTGAGACGAGAATATCGAATTTGCCAAATTACGAAAGGCCATTTCATAGCATAAACGCTCATATCTACGTCCCGGCATATTGCCTCCGGCAGGAATGGCTGCAAAGACCTTTTCATTTGTCAACCGTTCTGCTTTATCGTGATCTTTCAAAGTCCTGTCAAGCAATTCCCACAGCAACAGGAACGAGAAAACAAAAAGCAAAGTGGCTCCGGCTGCACTCGCCACAATGAATTTTCTCTTTGTAGGTTCTGAAGTTATAGGATAAACGGCAGGATTTATCACTTTTAATGTAGCTGATGTCATTGCCAGATTCTCACGTTGCAAGGTTGCCGCATTCAAAGCCGACTGCGCCGACAGGTAATCCTGTTGAAACATATCAATGCTTCGTTCCTTACGCTTCAGTTCCGACCCAACAGGTGCGAACTTGATATATTGTTTATCTATTTCCTGTTTATGTCCGCCCATAACAGCCAATTCAGCCGCATATTTTTTACAATTAATAAGTTGCTCAAGCCAGGAGTTCACCAGCGGATCCCTGCTTATACCATCCTTACCGTACTTCATCTCTGAAAGTTGCTGCGTATATGCCTTCAAATCCTGTTCGGCCTTTTTCAATTTTCGTTTATATGTCGTTATATTAGGGTCATCATTACTACCGGAAATCAAATCATGTTGCGAAATCAAGTATTGCAGATTTGCAACTTCCTGCAATTTAGCTAAAAACAAAGAATGTCTCTTTATTACATCCCCTTGATTCCCCATACGGCGTTCATACTCTTTCATTGCCGCCTGTGAAGAGGCATAATTTTGCAATACTCCATAGTAATTATCATCATACGTGCCTTTGGATGACGCCAACTGTTTCGTTTCTTCTTCATAGTTGATAACCTTATTTTTAATATTATAATTGGTAAGGGTATCTTCATTACCATGCAAAATGCTATCCATTCGGCTAACTTCTTGTTTAAAATATTTTATAACCGAATCCGTTTGCCCGAATCGCAACTGTTGATATTGTGCAATGAATTCCTTATCAAGAATATCCAACGTATTATATGCCACACCGGGGTCACTGCTATCATACGTTATTTGTATCATGTCACTTTCATTAATTCGCTCAACTTTTATTGTTTTCAACGCATTCAAGCTGAATAGCGGGTGATAATAGTACAATAAACCGTATATAAAGTTGTTCTTATTGTTGCGTTCGTATGCCAACAGATTATTGACTGTTTTATCTTCGCTTGACTTGTCAATCAATGATAAAATATTTGAATGATCAAGAGGATGGGCAAATCGGTTATATATTTCTCTGAAATTGGCGGCTGTAATATATTTTGTATCCCGATATGGATTCCCGTTTATCATGCAACGCGCGAACAGCCTTATAGAAACGTTTTTTAATGTGGATTCAGAAACAATTATATTTTCCAAATCTTCAATAAGGGAATTAGTCTGATCGGGATGTAACGAACCGTCGGTAGGAGAAGCGGCAATAACATTATAACCGGTAATTATACCTGTATATACACTTGAAGAAACTTCATATTCACCTTGCATTCCTCTCGTCTTATATATCATATAAGCTGCAACAATTAATGGACATAAAATGAGCCACAAGCGAATTTTATATATAAATCGTATAAGTTGATTAACAAACTTCATATCATTTATTTTTAAAGAGTTTTGTATTTGTCATAATTTCCAAATGGAATAATGACTTTATTAATGTTGCTCTATCGGTTTCGTATCTGGTCAACTCTTGTGAAAAGCCCTGTTTTAAAGGCGTAATCTCTTCTATGGTCTTTTTACCGGCAATAAAATCTTGTTCAGCCATATTTGCAGCTGTCTTAGCAAATATATACGACTCTGCTTCTTGTTTCAAGACAGACAGTTCCAGGTTAACGTCGGTATACGCATTTATAATATCTTCGCGCTCCTGATCAAGCTCCTGAAGTGTTTGCAAATGAGCAAACTCCGTATTCAACTCCTGACGTCTGACCCTCGACTTCAAGTCCAATAAGGTTGAAAGTCCTACACTAAAAGACACTCCTACAATCCAACTGCTAGATTTGCCTGAAGTGGCAGTGGAAATAAGAGGCGTTAATTTATCGGAATAAGAAGAATACATAGCTGAATTGCCATAATTGTAACTCGAACCGAAATTGAAGAATTCAGTCCATCCCCTTTTTTCCTTCTTAAGTATGCTCTCCTGTATTTTTTCCTGTACGCCATACGCCCGCATCTTAGGACGAAGTTTTGCATTTGCTATCAACACATTAATTGAAGGCATTTGCAATTTAATGAAATCATCAGGTGAATATGAGGTGAAATCATCCAACGAAATATCATCATCATTTTGTGCCAGGCACATTGACGGACAACAGACGATGAACAACATAAACAATAACGCAATATATTTTTTCTCTAATCTCATATTTCACGATATTTTATACATTATCCTTCTGGATAAATGCGGTAAATGTTTTTAATATTATTTTCAAATCCAAGCCGAATGAATAATTTTTAGCATATTCTATATCCAATTGCTTACGCTCTTCTGCCGACATTTTGCCCTTTTTGCCACGCTTCATTACCTGCCACAAACCGGTTAAGCCGGCAGGAGCCATAAAGCGGTCGATGTAATCATCAGTGGTCAACAGTTCGGCTTCATACAATGGTAAAGGCCTGTTTCCGACAAATGACATGTCACCTTTTAATATATTAAAGAATTGAGGTAATTCATCCAAGCTGTATTTGCGAATGATCTTTCCTACTTTAGTAATACGCGGATCATTTTCTATTTTTATGAATGAATTACTTTGCAGCTTATTTTTTGCTTCTAAAAAATCATCTTCATTAATTATGAAATCATCAGATACTAATATAGGTTGATCGCTTACAGCTGCCGCTTCACATACAGCTTGGTCATCTATCAATAAGCTCTTATCATTCACCAGTATTCTCTCTTTATTTATTTTTTTATGCAGGCTTCCATATTGATTCAAATCTTTATATTTCTTCAATTTTTGATCGGCATCATCGTACATTGAGCGGAATTTGAGAAAATCAAATACATGATAATTACTACCCACTCGCTTCGATTTGTAAATTGCTCCTCCCTTACTCTCAATTTTTATAGCCAACGCCAAAATTGCGAACACAGGTGAAAATAATATAATTACAAACAATGAAAATAATATATCAAAGAAACGTTTCCAAAGAGGCAAATGATAACTATTCGATTGAATGCCGACATTACCGCCGTAACTATTCATAACTTTCCACTGCTTCTTCTGAATAAAATGTAATGCACTCTTAACTTGAGATTTATCCAGATGAGACGAAGCAACATTATATATGCCTAATCTTAAATACGCGGCCTTATCACTATCAGATAACGCATCAGATATCAAGATTATTGAATATTTTACATTTTTAAATTTTTCTTTGAGATACATCTTAATAACAGTAAGTTCTTTTTCATCACTCTCAATGCCACAAGAATCATAGAATATTATACAAAACTTATCATAGTTTCCCATAATGAGGTCTTTTTCAAAATCACCTGCATTATAAAAGATCTTCACTTTATCATTAACAATATTCGAAAGAGATTGTCGAATATTATTATTCCGTCCGATATAAATATATGTGTTTGCTATCAATATGAGAATACAGTAATAAATTTGTTATCCTATAACCTTTTTTATTCTAACCTTTAATTCCAAAGGATTAAAAGGTTTTACGATATAATCCACGGCACCGTCATCCAACAATCGTATCCGTTCGGAAGTACTATCTTCGGACGACAATATAATAACCGGTATATCTTTAAACATTAAGTTATTCTTCAGATAATGCAGAAGTTCAACTCCTGTCATATCCGACATACGAATATCACTAATAATCAAATCAGGCAAATTGCCATCTTGCAACCATGAAAGTGCAGTCAGGGGATTAGTAAAAGTATGAATATTGTAGTCATTCTTCAAATATGCTTCCACAACTTTCCCTATAGTACTTTTATCATCTATTAAAATAATACTCTTCATATCTCATTTTTTAGAATCAAGAAATATATACACGCAATTTTTAGAATCCAAATCGTACACTAATAATGTGGCTAACCTTGATCTAAATCATAGTTAACGCAATCGTTTTAACTGCAAAGATATATTATTTTTTTTATATAATAGCAATTATAATATTTTTTCTTACTTATATTTATTCATTTGTTTACCAACTACTACCGGCGCCGCCTCCACCTCCGGAGCCTCCGCCAAAGTCGCCGCCGGAAATACCGCCGCCATCACCGAAGCCTCCTCCGCCGAAACCACCAAAGAAGAAACCTCCTCCAAGACCGCCGCCTCTTCGGTTACCGCCTCCTCCATTATTTAAACGCTTGATAATAAACATGACAAAGGCAACCACAACAAATATGGAAAATATCAATCCGCCGGTACTCGGTCTGTTGTCATTTTCCAAATCGCCGTTTTTCATACTTCCATCTAATATTTTAGACGTCACTTTAATGCCGGCAAGCATTCCGTTGTTAACGTCATTGTTTTTAAAATAAGGTATCATTACTCTTTGTTGGATACGCTTGCAGATAGCATCGGGCAACACTCCTTCCAATCCATACCCGGTTGCGAACTGAATATTATGTTTATCCATTACATATAATATAACCAGCCCGTTATTTTTCTTCTTTTCTCCCACACCCCATTTCCGTAAAATACTTAAAGCAAAATCAAAACTGTCTGCATCGCCGATGCTCGGAGCCATTGCAACAACTGTTTGGATACCTGTTTTCCGCTCCAATGCATATAAAACCGCATTAATGGAGTCGGTAGCAGCCTCCGAAAGGATGTTATACGGATCGGAAACATATAAGGTTTTATTTTGCAAATGGGTTTTAGGTAAATTATCTACCGTTACTATCTGGAGTTCACCGGCGTTAAGCCTTAGGAATGAGACTAATAGCAATATTATTATTAGCAAATGCTTCTTCATCAAATAAATTATTTATATTTTCGGCGTCAAATATAAAAGATATTCCTTAATGAACAATTTTTTTTGATAAATAGTTGAATAAAAAAAATATAAGTTATACCTTTGCGCGCGATTTATAAACAATTATAATGTCTAACAATTAATTATTAACAAATTATTTATTAATGGAAGATTACAAAGAAGTCAAACCCCTTGATAGTTTCAATTGGGATGAATTTGAAAATGGTTCTGTAGAGACTACTAAAAGCCATGAAGAATTAGAGAAAACGTACGATGACACATTAAACAAAATCAGCGATCGCGAGGTTGTTGACGGTAAGGTAATTGCTATCACAAAAAGAGAAGTTGTTGTTAATATCGGATTCAAATCGGATGGTATCATACCTCTTAATGAGTTCCGTTACAACCCTGAACTGAAAGTTGGTGATATAGTTGAAGTTTACATCGAGAATCAAGAAGACAAGAAAGGACAATTGGTTCTCTCTCATCGTAAGGCCCGCGCAACACGCGCTTGGAATCGTGTTAACGAAGCTCTTGCAAACGAAGAGATTATCAAAGGCTTTATCAAATGCCGCACAAAGGGTGGTATGATTGTAGATGTATTCGGTATCGAAGCATTCTTACCGGGTTCACAAATTGATGTAAAACCGATTCGTGATTATGATGTTTTCGTAGGCAAAACTATGGAATTCAAAATCGTAAAAATCAATCAGGAATACAAAAATGTCGTTGTTTCTCACAAGGCTCTTATCGAAGCTGAATTAGAGCAACAAAAGAAAGAAATCATAAGCAAGCTCGAGAAAGGACAAGTACTTGAAGGTACTGTCAAGAATATTACTTCTTATGGCGTATTCATTGATTTAGGTGGTGTTGACGGATTAATTCATATAACAGACTTAAGTTGGGGTCGTGTAAATGATCCTCACGAGATTGTTCAATTAGACCAAAAACTGAATGTTGTAATACTTGACTTCGATAATGAGAAGAAACGTATTGCTTTAGGTTTGAAACAACTTACTCCTCATCCGTGGGATGCACTTGATCCTAACTTGAAAGTTGGAGATAAGATACACGGTAAAGTTGTTGTCATGGCCGATTACGGTGCTTTTGTTGAAATTGCTCCGGGTGTTGAAGGCCTAATCCACGTATCTGAAATGTCATGGTCACAACATCTTCGTTCAGCTCAAGACTTTATGAAAGTCGGTGATGAAGTAGATGCAGTAATCCTTACATTGGACCGTGAAGAGCGCAAGATGTCATTAGGTATCAAGCAATTGAAGAAAGATCCTTGGGAAGACATCGAAGTTAAATATCCTGTCGGTTCTAAGCATACTGCTAAAGTTCGTAACTTCACAAACTTCGGCGTATTCGTTGAAATAGAGGAAGGTGTTGACGGGTTAATTCATATTTCTGATTTAAGCTGGACAAAGAAAATCAAACATCCGTCCGAATTTACTTCAATCGGTGCAGACATTGATGTTATCGTATTGGAAATAGATAAAGAGAATCGTCGTTTGAGCTTAGGCCACAAACAACTTGAAGAGAATCCCTGGGATGTATTTGAAACTGTATTCACAGTAGGTTCGGTACATGAAGGAACTATCATCGAGATGATGGACAAAGGTGCTGTTGTTCAATTGCCTTACGGTGTTGAAGGGTTTGCTACTCCTAAACATTTGGTAAAGGAAGACGGTACACAAGCTCAATTGGATGAGAAATTACCATTCAAAGTTATTGAATTCAACAAAGACGCCAAGAGAATCATTCTTTCTCACAGCCGTACGTTTGAAGAAGCCAAAGGTGGCAATAACAAAGATCACAAGACATCAAGAAAACAAGGTAAGAAAGAGGATGTTGCAAACATTCAAAACCAAGCTGCTTCTACAACCCTTGGCGACATCGATGCTTTGGCAGAATTGAAAGAGAAAATGGAATCTGAAAAATAATCTATTTTAGATAATATTCCACATAGGGGATGTCAAAAAACATCCCCTTTTCTTTTTTAAATTAAAAGGGAGAACGATATGGAAACTTTTGAAATAAACATACTCGGATGCGGCTCGGCATTGCCTACATACAGACATCTGCCTTCGTCACAAATTGTCAATGTCAGAAATAACTTGTTTCTTGTCGATTGCGGCGAGGGAACTCAATTGCAAATAAGACGCCAACAATTAAAATTTTCACGTATCGAACACATCTTTATATCACATTTGCATGGCGACCATTGTTTCGGATTACCAGGACTGGTATCCACTTTTGGATTATTAGGCCGTACCGCGGACTTGTACATTCACGGTCCCGAGAATATCGAAGCGGTAATGCAACCGATGTTAAGTTTCTTTTGTCAACACTTACCGTATAAAATTGTATTTTGTCCTTTCAAAACCAACGAAACGACAAAAATATATGAAAACCGCGCAGTAGAAATATTTACAATTCCACTCAAACACCGTATACCGTGTTGCGGGTTCCTATTCCGGGAAAAGCCGCTGAAAAGACACATATTACGTGAATGGACAGACTTTTATCAAGTGCCTTTTTCATGGATGAACAGATTAAAAAACGGTGAAGACTACCAAAACCAAGACGGCACTGTTATTCCAAACAGCAAGCTAACAGCAGCGGCAGACCGGTCGAGAAGTTATGCTTATTGCTCGGACACAGCATATAATCCAAACATTATCAAAGAAATAAAAGAAGTTGACCTGCTTTATCACGAAGCAACATTCTGTAATGAAGATAAAGACAGAGCGACAGAAACATTCCATTCAACAGCCGAAGAAGCAGCCGAAATTGCAAAAGCGGCAAAGGTGAAAAAGCTACTGATAGGCCACTATTCAGCACGTTACGATGATGAGAAAACATTGCTTAAAGAAGCACGTGATGTTTTTCCACAAACAGAACCGGCATCTGAAGGATTGACAATAAAGGTTTGATTTTCCGTAATTTATTTTGCTATAACAACGGAAGTGAGTATCTTTGCGACTGTTGTGAAAAAATGTATCGTCGAAAGATGAAGAAGTTAATACCAATACTTTGTATATTATATATTTGTACTACAGGAATTGCAGCATCACCGCTGTTAAAAAAAATCCCTATAGAAGCATTTGAAACAAAGCCGGCATCCGTAATGTTGACTGTTGCGGAAAATACGGTCAATGTAAAGAATGCTACAATCGGTTCCGACGTAGAAATATATAATATATTGGGAATAAGGGTTGCCGTCTATAAAATCGATTCATCCGATAAAACAATTACACTAAATTTGCCAAAAGGCTGGTATACACTTAAAGTTGACAATCTCATACGAAAGATGGCCATCAAATAAGTCAATTAAATGCTACAGACAGAAGTAATTACAATATTCAATATCCTTATAAAGGGGTTTATCATAGGCATTATCGTATCAGCGCCGTTAGGTCCTATCGGAATTTTATGCATACAAAGGACATTAAACAAGGGACGCTGGTATGGTTTGGTCACAGGTTTGGGGGCATCTCTAAGTGATATAATTTACGCAGTACTTACAGGTTACGGCATGAGCTTCATTTCCGACTTTATTGAAAAGCATATCACGGTATTTCAACTATCAGGTAGCGTCATGTTGTTCGTATTCGGTATTTACACACTTAACAGCAACCCGGTAAAATCATTACGCCCCGTATCCACAGCCAAAGGAACATATTTCCATAATTATATCACATCATTTTTCGTCAACTTATCCAATCCGCTAATCATCTTCCTGTATATCGGACTATACGCGCGATTTGCATTTGCCGGCAAAAACCAGGTTCTGTTCGAGCAAGTCAGCAGTTACGTTGCCATAGCATTGGGAGCGCTTTGCTGGTGGTTCTTCATAACATTCGCAGTAAACAAGGTACGAAAAAGATTTAATTTGCGTGGCATTTGGATGATTAATCGCGTAACCGGAACAATTGTCATTATTGTATCAATAATAGGATTTGTTTTCACCCTCATGGGTAAAAATATGTACTAAAATATTAATTAAAGGAGTTCTTAATCATGTTTGTAGCTTTAAAATTAAGACAAACCAATATAGTTGAATACCTACTTTATATGTGGCAGGTTGAGGATTTAATTCGCGCCAACAGTTTAGACATCGAACGACTTAAGCAAACTGTCATATCTCAGTACCATGCCTCCGAGGAACAAAATATTAAATTGACTAAATGGTACTCGGACTTAATCGGCATGATGCGTGATGAAGGCATAAGAGAAAAAGGACACCTGCAAATATGTAAGAACGTGATAATCAGTCTCACCGACCTGCACTTACAGTTGCTTCACAGCGATAAATTTCCATTCTACACCGCTGCATATTACAAAATTCTTCCGTTTATCATAGAACTTCGCCACAAAGGCGAGGATAAAAATAAATGTGAACTGGAAACTTGCTTTGATGCTTTATACGGGGTAACAATGCTAAAACTTCAAAAAAAAGAGATTTCAAAAGAAACTACCATCGCAGTAAAAGATATTTCCACTCTTCTGTCGATGCTGAACCAATATTATTTCCAGGATGAAGAAGGGAAATTAAAGTTCGATGACGATGATGAAAACCAATAAGATATCACTTGTAAAGAAAATATTAATATATGAACTCTGAAATAGAAAGAAGAAGAACATTTGCCATAGTATCTCATCCTGATGCCGGTAAAACAACATTAACAGAAAAATTTTTATTGTTCGGTGGACAAATTCAGGTGGCAGGAGCAGTTAAAAGCCATAAGATAAAAAAGACAGCTACAAGTGACTGGATGGAAATAGAAAAACAACGTGGAATATCCGTAACCACTTCAGTTATGGAATTTGACTATAAGGATTATAAAGTAAATATTCTTGATACACCGGGTCACCAGGATTTTGCCGAAGACACCTTCCGCACATTAACCGCTGTTGATAGCGTTATTATCGTAATTGACGGAGCAAAAGGTGTGGAAACACAGACGAAAAAATTAATGGAAGTATGCAGAATGCGAAAAACTCCGGTAATTGTTTTTATTAACAAGATGGATCGTGAAGGCCGCGACCCGTTCGACTTGCTGGATGAACTGGAGCAAGAACTGCATATTAAGGTACTTCCTCTTAGTTGGCCTATAAACCAGGGTGCCAGGTTTAAAGGCGTTTACAATATATACGAAAAGAATTTAAACTTATACCAACCTTCGAAACAAGTAGTGACTGAAAAGGTTGAAGTTGACATAGATAGCGAAAATTTGGAAAAGCATATCGGTAATGATGATGCAAAAAAGCTTCGTGAAGACTTGGAGATTATAGAAGGCGTATACCCTGAATTCAATGAAGACGAATATTTGAATGCCAGCTCGGCACCGGTGTTTTTCGGTTCTGCGCTGAACAATTTCGGGGTAAAAGAGCTGCTTGACTGCTTCGTTGAAATAGCTCCGTCGCCACGCCCTGTGCAAGCAATTGAAAGAATAGTAAAACCTGAAGAGGACAAGTTCACAGGTTTTGTTTTTAAAATCACTGCAAATATCGACCCTAATCATCGTTCGTGCATAGCATTCTGCAAGATATGCAGCGGAAAGTTTATACGAAATACACCTTATTTACATGTCCGCGATGGAAAGACGATGCGCTTTTCATCTCCGGCACAATTCATGGCTCAACGCAAAAGCACGGTAGATGTGGCTTGGGCAGGCGATATTATTGGGTTACCCGATACAGGAGGAACATTCAAAATCGGTGATACGCTGACCGAAGGAGAAGACCTTCATTTCAAAGGACTACCTAGTTTCTCACCTGAGATGTTCAAATATATTGAGAATGACGACCCGATGAAATCAAAACAACTCAACAAAGGTATCGAGCAATTGATGGATGAAGGTGTGGCTCAGCTGTTTGTAAATCAGTTTGATAACAGAAAAATCATCGGTACTGTCGGCCAGTTGCAATTTGAAGTAATACAATACCGACTTAAAAACGAATACAATGCTTCATGCCGTTGGGAGCCTATTCACCTCTACAAAGCTTGCTGGATAGAAAGTGATGACGAAGACGAATTGAATGCTTTTAAGAAAAGAAAATATCAGTATATGGCTTCAGACCGTGAAGGACGGGATGTCTTTTTGGCCGACAGCAATTATGTGTTGCAAATGGCTCAGAATGACTATAAGCACATCAAGTTCCACTTCACAAATGAATTTTAAACGTTATTGCATAAATAATTTATTTTGTTAATTCTTGAAAAGCAAATATTCAATTTAATCAAATATACATTATCTTTGTAATAAACAATATGCGATATAAATGAAGAAGACATTATTATTAACAATAGTTCTCCTTACAGGAGTTGTTTCAGCATACGCACAGAAATATGCTGAAATAAAATTTGAGACAACAGTTCATGACTTTGGCACATTCTCGGAATCTGCACCTAAGGTCACTTATGATTTCAAATTTACCAATGTAGGTAATTCTCCATTGGTTATAAATCAAGCCATTGCATCTTGCGGATGCACTATTCCCGAATACACAAAAGCTCCAATTGAGCCTGGTAAATCAGGTGTAGTAAGAGTCACCTACAACGGAACAGGAAAATATCCCGGTCCTTTCAGCAAATCAATCACTATTCGTTCGAATGCAAAAAGCGAATTGGTTAGATTGTACATCAAAGGTGATATGAAAGAAAAGCAATAGAGATTCATCTTTAAGTTTATCTTTATTAATCGGTCTTTCCGGCTGACAAGACGTAGCATGAAAAATATGACGTAGCATGAATTTTAAATTCATGCTACGTCATATTTTTTTCACGTCCTGCGTACGTCTGCGATTTATGGTATACTAATAAGTGCGCAATAAAAAAGCAGTTGAAACCAGATCGTTGTCTGACTTCGACTGCTTTCATTTTCTAGGCTTTTATATTTTCGCTAACCTTATTATTTTACACAGTCTTTCGTATCATGTAAAATTTATGCGTGTTTTGCAGAATTAATATCTTCTGTTATATCCACCGCCACGGTTATTGCCAAATCTTCCACCATTACTTCTCTCTTGTCTAGGGCGAGCAACACAAACATTGATAGTTTTGCCTTCAAAGTCTGTTCCGTTTAACTCATCGATAGCCTTTTGACCTTCTTCGTCATTTGACATATCTACGAAGCCAAAACCACGTGATCTACCACTTTCTCTGTCATTGATAATCTTGGCAGAAGTAACTTCGCCATACTTTTCAAATAATTCTTGTAAGCTCTCACTTGTCGTGCTGTAGCTTAATTGTGAAACATAAATGTTCATCTCTTTTTTATTAATTGTTATGTAACACACAAAGATAGATAAAATTAATAATACGTGCTTATTTTCACAACAAAAGTTTATATATTTTTATTTTTCTGCCGAAAAATTCGATTAAAAAGGAGAATTTCCTTGTTTGTCTCCATCTTTAAACAAAATATACATACCTTTGTGAAAATCAATAATATAATAACTATGCCAAATATACATGAACACAACCCAGAACATCAAATAACCTCACTTAACAAGGCTTACATAGGAGGAATAATACTCAACTCACTTTTTGTTGTAATTGAATTTGCCGCCGGTTTTTGGATTAATTCAATGGGATTGATTTCGGATGCCGGACATAATTTGGGTGATGTAGCTGCAATATTGCTGTCGTTATTGGCGTTCCGCCTGTCGCACGTAAAAAATAATGAGACTTATACATACGGATATAAAAAGAGCACGGTACTCGTCTCTCTTCTTAATTCATTCATTTTGCTTATAACTTTAGGCTTCATTCTTACTGAAAGTATCCGAAAATTTATACATCCACAACCGTTGGACGGTACTGTGATGGCTTGGGTAGCAGGCATAGGTGTTTTTGTAAACGGTGCAACAGCTTTTCTTTTTATGAAAGACAAGGATAAAGACTTAAATGTAAGAGGTGTTTTTCTTCACATGGCAGCCGATGCTCTTGTATCAATAGGTGTTGTCGCATCCGGTATCATCATATCATTAACAGGTTGGTATATTATCGACCCTATCATAGGCTTGGTAATTTCGATAGTAATTCTTACTTCAACATGGAATTTGCTGCACGACAGCATACGTCTGTCATTGGATGGCGTGCCTGAAAACATCAACTACGATAATATTGAAGACAAAATCCTGAAAACCGAGAATGTTTGCAGTATTCACCATTTACATATATGGGCACTCAGTACTACGGAAAACGCACTGACTGCCCACATTGTTGTTGATGATTTGCAGCACATGGAGCAAGTGAAGCACGTGTTGCGTGAAAAGTTGTCGAAACTCGGCATCGGCCATGCCACTTTTGAATTTGAAAACAAAGGTGAACATTGCGAATGCGAGAATGATTAAGCTTTCTTGATATAGTTCACAATCCACTCTCCCACTTCGGAGGTTGAAAGGCCTTTTTCTCCTTCAACCTGAATATCTGATGTGCGGATGTTTTGGTTCATAGACTCGTCAACTGCCTTGCGAACCAAATCAGCTTCTTTCTTTAACCCGAAAGCATACTCGAACATCATTGCTACCGACAAAATCTCTGCCAACGGATTGGCAATATTCTTGCCTGCGGCTTGCGGCCATGAACCATGAATAGGCTCAAATACAGAGGTGTAAGTACCGATGGATGCCGACGGCAATAATCCCATAGAACCTGTTATGCATGAAGCTTCATCGGTGAGAATATCGCCAAACATATTTTCGGTGACAATTACGTCGAACGATGTAGGCCACTGAATCATACGCATGGCTGCATTGTCAACAAACAGGTATTCAGTCTTAACTTCCGGATAATCTTTTTCCATTTTTCCGGCAACTTCGCGCCAAAGACGTGATGTAGCAAGCACATTGGCCTTATCCACAACGGTCAACTTCTTACGGCGTTTCATGGCAAACTCAAAACCGGTCTTTAAGATACGGGTTATTTCTTCTACGCTGTACATACAGGTATCATAAGCGATGTCACCCTTTTCACTACGTCCCTGCGGTTTACCGAAATATAAACCACCTGTTAACTCGCGAATACACATGAAATCGGCACCGCGAACCAACTCGTCTTTCAACGGTGATTTGTGAAGTAACGTTTCGAATGTTGCTACAGGACGGATATTTGCATATAGTCCCAACTTTTTACGCATAGCAAGCAAACCTTGCTCGGGACGAACTTTCAACGTAGGATCATTATCGAACTTTGGATCACCCACGGCAGCAAACAGCACTGCATCGCTGTTCATACATAATTCATGGGTTTTATCTGGATACGGATCACCAACCTTGTCAATGGCGTCAGCACCGCATAAACCATATTCGTAACTCAATTCATGACCGAACTTTTCACAAAGAGCCTTTGTAACATTCAATCCTTGCTCCATAATCTCGGGACCGATACCGTCACCGGGGAGCACTGCAATTTTCATTTTCATTTTATTATATTCTTATCTATTTTATACTATTCAATTATTATCGTAATCTTCTATCATGTTCAGCATCTTCATTGTTGCCTTAATAGCCGCCTCCGTTTGGTCGGCGTCCAATCCGCGCGTACGGATGGTTCGTTCGCCGTAGCTCCAGGTGATGACAGTTTGCACAAGTGCATCGGTTCGCCCTCCGGGCGGTATACGTACTTCATAATCCGTCAGCATAGGGAACTTGCGATCAAGCGAGTTTTTATATACATGGCGTACTGCACGCACAAAAGCATCATACTGACCGTCGCCGCTTGCACTCTCTTCAAAGCTTTGTCCGTTTATTTCCAGCTTCACCGTAGCCACAGGTTTCAGACCGTTTGCTAAAGTAATAAAATAGTTTTCCAATACCACCTTATTACTCTCGGTATCATGTTTCAACACATCACTGATAATATACGGCAAGTCGTCAGGCGTTACAATTTGCTTTTTATCTCCGAGTTCGGTAATACGGTCGGTGACTTTCTTCAATGATTCCTTGTCAAGTTCCAAGCCCAATTGTTCCAAGTTCTTGGCAATATTGGCCTTACCGCTTGTCTTGCCCAAGGCATACTCGCGAGTACGGCCGAAACGTTCCGGCAACAAATCATTGCAATAAAGGTTGTTCTTGTTGTCACCGTCGGCGTGCACTCCGGCAACTTGTGTAAACACGTTTGCTCCGACAATAGGACTGTTTTGCGGAATAGCTATACCTGAATACGATTCAACGATATGGCTGGCTTCATTCAGCTTGTCTTCAACAATATTCGTTTTAGCATTGAAATGGTCTTTCATTATTGCCTGAACACTTGCTAACGGAGCATTCCCTGTGCGTTCGCCGAGACCGTTAATAGTGGTGTGCAGTCCCTGACAACCGCTCAACACGGCAGCCAAAACATTAGACACTGCCAAGTCATAATCGTTGTGCGCATGAAAATCAAACCAAGTATCAGGATAACGCTTTCGCATCTTGCGCATATACTCAATAACTTGCAACGGATTCAGAATTCCTAACGTATCAGGCAACATAAAACGCTTAATGCCGCAATCTGCCAAACTATCCATCACTTCAAAAACGAAATCTGGCGAATCCTTCATGCCACTACTCCAATCTTCCAAATAAAGATTTACGTCTATGCCCAATTGACGAGCATAAAAGACCTCCTCTTTTATATCGGCGATATGCTCCGCCGCTGTTTTTTTAAGTTGGTAATGGCAATGTTTATACGAACCTTTTGCCAGCAGATTAATTACTTTTCCACCGGCATTATTAACCCAATCAACAGAAACATGCCTGTCAACAAAACCAAGTATTTCCACTTTTTGCAACTCGCCATGAGTTGCAGCCCACGAACAAATCATATGCGCCGCCTTAAACTCGCCTTCACTCACACGTGCCGAACCAATCTCAATGCGGTCTACATGCAATTCATCCAACAAAAATCTGGCTATCATCAACTTCTCGTGAGGAACAAAACTGACACCGCAGGTTTGTTCTCCGTCACGCAAAGTCGTATCCATTATTTCTATTTCGACTTGCTTTCCCATTCTTCTATTTTTGCTTTATTCGAAAGCAAAAAGTCTATATCATCAAGTCCATTCATCAAACAATGTTTTTTATAACCATTGATTTGGAACTTTTCGCTTTTTCCGGTCTGTTTATTTTTTACCGTCTGGTTGGGCACATCCACTTCTACCTGCATCTTCGGATCGCTTTTGATAGAACTGAAAAGCTCTTTCAGAAAAGAGTCGCTGACAACTACCGGCAACACAAAATTATTCATCGCATTATTCTTGAAAATATCTGCAAAAAAACTGCTTATCACCACACGGAAGCCATATCCTGCTATAGCCCACGCTGCATGTTCGCGGCTACTGCCCGAACCGAAATTCTTACCGCCAACCAAGATGACGCCACTATATGTAGGGTCGTTCAAAACAAAAGATTTAATCGGTTTGTTTTGCTTGTCGTAACGCCAATCGCGAAAGAGATTGTCTCCAAAACCTTCTTTCGTAGTTGCTTTCAGGAAACGAGCCGGAATAATTTGGTCGGTGTCGACATTCTCAAGCGGAAGCGGCACACACGTACTGGTAATTATATTAAATTTTTCTTTAGCCATGATATTCTTATTTTATTTTGTTTTACATAAATGTTCTTGGGTCGGTAACTTTGCCGGTAATAGCGGCAGCAGCAGCTACAATCGGGCTTGCCAATAATGTGCGTGAACCTGGTCCCTGACGGCCTTGAAAGTTTCGATTGGATGTTGAAACGGCATATTTGCCGGCAGGCACCTTGTCATCATTCATAGCCAAACAAGCCGAACATCCGGGTTGGCGAAGTTCAAAACCGGCTTCGTTCAACACCGTATCTATACCTTCTTCACGGATTTGCTTTTCAACAGCCCATGAACCGGGAACTATCCAAGCAACAACGGAAGGATCTTTTTTCTTTCCTTTAACCATATCGGCAAATGCACGGAAATCTTCAATACGTCCATTGGTACAAGAACCTAAAAAGACATAATCTATTTTCTTGCCTATCATCTTATCACCAGGATTAAAGCCCATATATTCCAACGACTTGCCATACGACAAACGACCTGATTCCGGAACAGATTCCAACGTTGGAATATTGCCTGTAATGGACATTCCCATACCGGGATTAGTACCGAAAGTAATCATCGGTTGTATATCTTCGCCATGCAAAACGACTTCTTTATCAAATTTGGCATCGGCATCGCTCCTGAGCGTACGCCAATAAGCAACTGCCTTATCCCATTCGGCACCTTTAGGAGCGAAGTCGCGACATTTAAGATACTCAAAAGTAGTTTCATCCGGTGCTACCATGCCGCCACGCGCACCCATTTCAATAGATAAGTTGCAGAGAGTGAGGCGTCCTTCCATTGTAAGATTACGAATAACATCACCGCTATATTCCACAAAATAACCGGTTGCTCCACCGGTTGTCATCTTTGAAATAATATATAAAGCAACATCTTTTGCCGTTACTCCTTTGCCTAATTTGCCGTTAACGGTGATGCGCATTGATTTAGGCTTTTGCTGTAAGATACATTGCGAAGCCAACACCATTTCCACTTCCGACGTACCGATACCAAAGGCAACAGCTCCCATAGCCCCGTGGGTAGAAGTATGCGAGTCACCGCAAACGATAGTCATACCCGGTAAAGTCAAACCGCTTTCGGGACCTACGACATGGATAATTCCATTCTTAGGATCGAACATGCCATAGTGTGTAAGGCCAAAATCTTTAGCATTCTTTGCCAATGCATCAACTTGCGCTTTTGAAATCGGATCCTCAATAGGTTTGTCCTGGTCGTGAGTCGGGGTATTATGATCCGGCATACAAAAAATCTGTTTCGGACGAAAGCATTTAAGGCCTCTTTCACGCATACCGGCAAAAGCCTGCGGACTTGTTACCTCGTGGCAATATAATCTATCGATATAAAGTTGTGTTGGACCGTCCTCAACCATGGTGACAACATGTTTGTCCCAAATTTTGTCAAATAATGTATTCATAATCTTATTACCTTTATTTTTCTTTTATTCTGAATTTATTGATACAATCTACATAAGCCTCAACAGAAGCGGCTACTATGTCGGTATTGGCGCCAAAGCCGTAATAAATCTGACCGTCATACTCAACTTGCATGTGTACTTTACCCACATCATCACTACCTTTACTAATAGCTTGAATGGTAAATTCCTTCAGAGTCATTTGTTTGGTTATTATCTTTTTCAAAGCTTTAATTGCAGCATCCACCGGACCGTTACCTGTAGCGGCAGCTTCAAATGATTGTCCGCTGATATTGATTCCCACACTGGCAACCTGACGAACTCCTATTCCACTGGTTACCTGCAAATAATCAAGTTTTATAGAATGATTCAATGTACGGTCGGCTCCTGCCAAAACAAGAATATCATCATCGTGAATCTCTTTTTTCTTATCTGCTAAAACCAAAAACTTCTTGTATACTTCATCCAATTTATCCTGGTCAAGGTCAACACCTAAAACAGAAAGGCGATGCTTCAAAGCAGCACGACCGCTACGGGCAGTCAGTACAATAGAATTATCATCTATGCCGACATCTTTCGGATTCATTATTTCATACGTTTGTGCATTTTTCAGTACACCGTCCTGATGAATGCCAGAAGAATGGGCAAAAGCGTTGCGACCTACAATAGCTTTATTCGGTTGCACAGGCATATTCATCAAACTCGATACCATGCGGCTTGTGGAATATATCTTCTGCGTATTTATATTAGTATCTATATCCATGTGGTGGCAACGGAAAATCATAGCTATCTCTTCAAGAGCCGTATTTCCAGCACGTTCGCCGATACCGTTGATTGTAACTTCAACCTGACGTGCACCGTTAAGTACGCCATTTACCGTATTTGCAGTAGCCATACCCAAATCGTTATGGCAGTGAGTTGAAATGATAGCCTTATCAACACCATCGACATGCTCCATCAAATATTTAATCTTTTCGCCATATTCGTCAGGTAAACAATAACCGGTAGTATCAGGAATATTTACTACCGTAGCACCGGCTGCAATAACAGCCTCTACTACCTTTGCCAAATATTCATTGTCAGCCCGTCCGGCATCTTCAGCATAAAACTCAACATCTTCAACATACTTTTTTGCATACTTCACGGCAGAAACTGCACGTTCAAGAATGGCCTCACGTGTGGAATTAAATTTATACTTAATATGAGAGTCGCTTACACCTATACCGGTATGAATTCTTTTGTGCTTTGCAAACTTCAATGAATCGGCAGCAATGTCTATGTCTTTTTCAACAGCCCGCGTCAAAGCACAAATGGTAGGCCATGTAACGGCTTTTGAAATTTCTATTACCGAATTAAAATCTCCGGGACTTGAAATAGGAAAGCCTGCTTCTATGACATCAACGCCCAACAGCTCCAGTTGCTTTGCCACTTGAATCTTTTCCACCGTGTTCAATTGACAACCGGGAACCTGCTCGCCATCCCTCAACGTTGTGTCAAAAATAAATAATCTATCACTCATATTTTTTTATTTATAAAATTATCATAATAAAAAAGCCTTTCTCACTCGGAAGTGAGAAAGGCTTTCAAAATATTTTACATTACATATTTACATGCGATACTCACTTCCATTAGAACTTCCCAATAGAATAATACCCGATAGCAAAATATGTAAATAAATCTTATCCATTTTACCTTTTATATCTTTGTCGTTTCTTTATAACGTCTGCAAAGGTACTATATATTTCATTACAACCAAATAAATTGTTATTTTTTTTGATGAAAAAATTTCATTTTAGTGTTTTTGGAAGTACATTTATACAAAATATTAATTACACCTTATTATATAGTATGCACATCTGACAATCTTTATGTTATTGGTGTTGAAAAAATATGTTTACAAACATTCGTATTTTGTTGTCAAATTGACACTAAATACATAATTTAGCAAATACTTCGTTAAACAATAAAAAATACATCTATGAAAGTATATCAGACAAATGAAATTAAAAACATTGCACTTTTAGGAAGTAAAGGTGCGGGTAAAACCACTCTCGTGGAAGCGATGCTCTATGAGAGTGGTATAATTAAACGTAGAGGAAGCATCGCCGCTAAAAATACCGTTAGCGATTATTTCCCGGTAGAACAAGAATACGGGTATTCAGTATTCTCAACCATTCTTTCAATCGAGTGGCAAAATAAAAAACTTAATATTATCGATTGTCCCGGTGCCGACGATTTTATCGGAAGCACAGTCACTGCACTCAATGTTACTGACACGGCTATTATACTGATTAACGGACAATTCGGGACGGAAGTGGGAACAGAAAATCATTTCAGATATACCGAAAAATTAAACAAGCCGGTCATTTTTCTAATAAACCAACTTGATAACGACAAGTGCGATTACAATAGCATTCTCGAACAATTAAAAGAATCATACGGCTCTAAAGTAGTGCCTGTGCAATATCCGATTAAGACAGGTGCCGGATTCAATTCGCTCATAGATGTACTTTTAATGAAGAAATACTCATGGAAGCCAGAAGGAGGCGAACCTGTAATTGAAGATATTCCGGCAGAAGAATTGGAAAAAGCCACAAAAATGAATAAGGAACTTATCGAGGCTGCTGCTGAGAACGACGAAAATCTAATGGATCTTTATTTTGACAAAGGGTCACTATGTGAAGAAGAAATGCGTCAAGGTATACGTGAAGGTTTGGTGACACGCGGCATCTTCCCCGTATTTTGTGTTTGCGGCATTAAAGACATGGGCGTAAGAAGATTAATGGAATTCTTGACAAACGTGGTACCTTTTGTATATGATATGCCTAAAATGACGAATACTAAAGGGAAAGAAATAGCTGCCGACAGTGAAAGGCCTACATCGCTATACTTCTTTAAAACCGCCATTGAACCGCATATTGGTGAAGTAAATTACTTCAGGGTTATGAGCGGAACAGTTCATGAAGGTGACGACATGACAAACACCGACAGAGGTTCGAAGGAAAGAATAGCTCAGATATTTACGTGCAACGGTTCAAATCGTATTAATGTAGAAGAAATGAAAGCCGGTGATATTGGTGCTGCCGTAAAACTTAAAGATGTAAAAACAGGCAACACTTTAAATGGACTAGATGCTAATAATGCATTTAGCTTTATCAAATATCCGAATTCAAAATACACGCGTGCCATCCGTCCTGCCAATGAAGCGGACGTTGAAAAGATGATGTCCATACTGACCCGCATGCATGAAGAAGACCCGACATGGGTTATCGAACAATCAAAAGAGTTGCGGCAAACATTAATACACGGACAGGGAGAATTTCACTTGCGAACTCTTAAATGGCGTTTTGAACACAATGAAAAATTAAATATCATATTTGATGAACCTCGCATTCCTTACAGAGAAACAATCACCAAAGCGGCACGAGCAGACTATCGCCACAAAAAACAATCCGGCGGCGCAGGCCAATTCGGTGAAGTACATCTGATTATCGAACCTTATAAAGAAGTTGACGAGATACCGGGTACATATAAATTCAACGGACAGGAATTTAAAATCAGCGTAAAATCGAAACAGGATATCGACTTGCCTTGGGGCGGCAAATTACAATTCATCAGCAGTATTGTTGGTGGTTCCATTGATGCGCGTTTCATGCCTGCCATATTAAAAGGTATTATGGACAAAATGGAACACGGTCCGCTTACAGGTTCCTACGCACGTGACGTACGCGTAATTATCTATGATGGAAAGATGCATCCGGTCGACAGCAACGAAGTATCATTTATGATAGCGGGACGAAATGCATTCAGTGCCGCATTCAAAGAAGCCGGACCTAAAGTTCTTGAACCGATATATGATGTGGAAGTGTTTACACCAAATGATGCTATGGGTGACGTCATGAGCGACTTGCAAAACCATCGCGCAATAATAATGGGAATGAGCAGTGAAAAGAATTATGAAAAACTGACTGCACAAGTACCGTTAAAAGAGATGTCGTCATATTCAACCACACTGAGTTCAATAACGCAGGGACGAGCTTCATTCATAATGAGCTTCAACCGTTACGAACTCGTACCGGCCAATATCCAAGAAAAATTAATTAAGGACTTTGAAAATAAGCATACGGAAAATAATTAAATCCTAATAAAAACCAAAAAACAACATCCAATCCATTTTTACAAAGTTTCATACTGTTGAAGGGCTAAAGCGCAGAGAATGCGTAATAGCCCTTATTTTTTATTACTATTTAACGTCATTAACATCAGCACAGGCTATATAAGACTCAAAAATGGGAGTAAAACGAAAGTTATAGTTAATTAAAAAAAACGTCATCGTTAAAATAGTTAAACCTGTTAGTAATGTTAATCTTTACGTGTTAAATTTGCGATATGAAAAAGTCAACAATTTGGATATTAGGAACTATAATGGGTCTTTCTTTTGTAAGCCTGCTTTATTTGCAAGTACGCTACATAGAGGAGATGGTAAAGATGCGCAACGAGCAGTTCGATGAATCTGTGAAACGTAGTCTGTATCAGGTATCCAAGAATCTTGAATATGACGAGACATTGGAATATCTTGAAAATGATGTTTCAAAAAATGAACGCGCCAATTTAGGTTCGCAAATTGATACTCATTCGGCAATTAACATCAACAATAAACGAGGGACAAATGGGCAAACCAATTCAAAATATAATTTTAATGTTGAATTGAACCGTAATATCCCTTCTGAAATGCCGAAGGCCGTATTATCAGGCAGTCAACAATCCAGCTCTTTTTCACAAACATTCAAGAAGTTCCAGGATGCAGTCAAAAACAGATATGAGCACCAACGTGTGTTACTTGATGAAGTTGTGCTGAACATTCTACAAACGGCAAGTAATAAAAGTCTTGATAAACGTGTAAACTTCAGAAACCTTGACGGGTATTTGAAAGCTGAACTCGTAAACAACGGCATAGATATACCTTACCATTTTGAAGTGACAGATAAAGATGGACGAATATTATATAAATGCCCTGATTATGACGAAACAGGAAATGAGGATTCATATAGCCAAATAATATTCCCCAACGACCCGCCAAGCAGAATGAGTTTCATAAAACTGCACTTCCCGACAAAAAAGGATTACATATTCGATTCAGTAAGTTTTATGCTACCGTCACTAATATTCACCTTTGTGCTACTTATTGTGTCGATATTTACGATATACACCGTATTCCGTCAAAAGAAACTTACGGAAATGAAGAATGACTTCATCAACAACATGACGCATGAATTCAAGACGCCTATTTCAACAATTTCATTGGCAGCGCAAATGCTTAAAGATCCGGCAGTGGCAAAATCGCCGGCAATGTTTCAACATATATCAGGCGTAATCAATGATGAGACAAAAAGATTGCGGTTCCAGGTTGAGAAAGTATTACAGATGTCGATGTTCGAACGTAAGGTTGCAACATTAAAAATGAAGGAATTGAATGCCAATGCATTAATTGACGGCGTAATAAATACTTTTAATTTAAAAGTAGAAAAATACGGCGGCGAAATTGAGAAAGACCTTCAGGCAGAAGATGATGAAATATTTGTAGACGAAATGCATTTCACAAACGTGATATTCAATATCATGGACAATGCAGTAAAATATAAAAAACCTGATACCGATCTGACATTGAAAGTAAAGACATGGAACGAATCAAACAAGTTCATGATTTCAATAGAAGATAACGGAATAGGAATGAAAAAAGAAGATATTAAAAAAGTATTTGACAAGTTCTATCGCGTTCACACCGGAAATCTCCACGATGTGAAAGGATTCGGATTGGGGTTGGCTTATGTGAAGAAAATCATTGAGGCACAAAAGGGAACTATCCGATTAGAAAGCGAACTGGGGGTAGGAAGTAAATTTATAATTGTATTACCACTTTTAAACGTTTAATAATATGGAAGAAAAATTGCGTATCTTGTTATGCGAAGATGATGAGAATCTTGGCATGTTATTGAGAGAATATCTACAAGCTAAAGGTTTTTCAGCTGACCTAAGTCCTGATGGCGAAGCCGGCTATAAAGCTTTCTTGAAGAATAAGTATGACATCTGTGTCTTTGATGTGATGATGCCTAAAAAAGACGGTTTCACACTTGCTCAGGAGGTAAGATCGGTAAATGCCGAAATACCTATCATATTCTTAACCGCTAAGACACTTAAGGATGACATCCTTGAAGGGTTCAAAATCGGTGCTGATGATTACATCACCAAACCGTTCAGCATGGAAGAACTTACTCTTAGAATTGAAGCTATTCTGCGCCGTGTTCGTGGCAAAAAGACCAAAGAAAGCAGTGTTTACAAGTTGGGAAAATTCGTTTTCGATACTCAAAAACAATTACTTATCAATGGTGACACGCAAACTAAATTAACCACCAAGGAAAGTGAGTTATTAGCTTTACTTTGCGCACACGCCAACGAAATTCTACAACGCGACTTTGCATTGAAGACAATTTGGATAGATGACAATTACTTTAACGCTCGTAGTATGGATGTTTACATCACAAAACTTCGTAAGCATTTAAGAGAAGATCCTTCTATCGAAATTATCAACATTCACGGAAAGGGTTATAAATTAATCGCACCTGAGGATTAATTGAACTTTTATAAAAAATTTATGCATGAGCGGAATACATTATAAGTTTCGGTCATGCATTTTTTTAGAAACATAATAATTATTCCAACTGAATTATGTAATTTTGCAGACTGAATAAACAGAATATTATGTCTTGTATTTTACATATTGAAACGTCGACCAACGTATGTTCGGTTGCAGTAACTGAAAAGAACCACGTAATTTTTAATAAAGAAGACTTAAAAGGCCCATCTCATAATGTATCTCTGGGCAGTTACGTTGATGAAGCAATGTCATTTGCCGAGAATCATGCAATACCGATAGATGCGGTAGCTGTAAGTTGCGGACCTGGTTCTTTCACAGGATTACGCATAGGAGTATCAATGGCAAAGGGAATCGCATTCGGGCGACATATACCATTATTAGGTATACCTACATTAAAAATTCTATGCACGCCGGTACTGCTCTATCATGATTTACCGGACAATGCATTAATATGTCCCTTGTTGGATGCACGCCGAATGGAAGTATATGCTGCAATTTACGACAGAGCTCTTCATGAAATCCGACCTATCAAGGCTGAAATCATTGATGAGAATTCGTACTTGGATATTTTAGGAAAACAACCTGTTTACTTTTTTGGCAATGGAGCAAATAAGTGCAAAGATAAAATAACACATCCCAATGCACACTTCATTGATGATATTTTACCCTTAGCCAAACACATGGGTCCTTTAGCAGAAATGGCACTAAGAGATGAAGACTTCAAAGATGTTGCTTATTTCGAACCGTTTTATTTGAAAGACTTTATCGCTACAAAACCACGTAAACTTTTATAAATTATTTATTAAATCAACATTTTCTCATGATATATAATACAAAAAGAAAAGGGCTTCCGATGCCTGAATATGGACGCGCTATCCAAAACATGGTAGACTATGCTCTAACTATTAAAGATCGCGGCGAACGTCAAAAATGTGCAAACACTATCATTGCCATCATGGGTAATATGTTTCCACAACTAAGAGACATACCTGATTTTGAACATAAATTATGGGACAATTTAGCCATAATGTCTGATTTTAAATTGGATATTGATTATCCATACGAAGTTATTAAGATGAAAACACTAACTGCAAAGCCTACACCACTACCATATAGTCAACAAGAAATTGAATATCGCCACTATGGAAAGACGGTTGTAGGAATGCTTCAAAAAGCAGTTGAACTTCCTGATACGCCGGATAAAGACAGACTTATATATCTCGTAGCCAATCAAATGAAAAAAGACTACAACACATGGAATAAAGATGGTGTAGATGATCAAAAAATATTTGATGATATTTTAAACTTGACAAACGGAGCAATTCTTATTACTCCCGATGCCATGAAATTGGAAACGATAATCCCTGCGGTCAACAGCAACAATGTCAATAACAACAATGCTAAACGCAAGGGCAAAAACAAGAATCACGCCAAAAGCAATAATAATTACTAAGTATGGCTTCATTCGTAATCGAAGGCGGATATAGCCTTCACGGAGAAATAGTTCCACAAGGTGCAAAAAACGAAGTATTGGAAATTATCTGTGCCACCCTTCTTACCGATGACACTATTATCGTCCACAATGTACCTGATATATTGGATGTGAATAATCTTATTCAATTACTCCGTGACATGGGTATAAAAATTTCAAAGTTAGGCAGTCACGATTATTCATTCCAAACGACAACAATAAATTGGTCGTATCTTGAAAGCACTGAATTTATCAAGAAATGCAGCAGCTTACGCGGCTCAATCATGTTGATAGGTCCGATGTTGGGAAGATTCGGAAAAGCCATAATACCAAAACCAGGCGGTGATAAAATTGGTCGCCGTCGTTTGGATACTCACTTTCTTGGTATTCATAAATTAGGTGCACAGTTCTGCTATAATTCCGACTTGCATGCTTACGATATCAAAGGTGATAGTCTGAAAGGTTCATACATATTACTTGACGAAGCTTCTGTTACAGGAACAGCAAACATCATTATGGCAGCCGTAAAAGCAAAAGGCACCACCACTATATATAACGCTGCGTGCGAACCATATATACAACAGCTTTGTAAGATGCTTAACAATATGGGTGCAAAAATCAGCGGTATAGCTTCAAACCTGCTTACAATAGAAGGCGTTGAAGAGTTGCACGGTACTGAGCATACCGTTATGCCGGATATGATTGAAATAGGTAGTTTCATCGGTTTAGCGGTAATGACGCAAAGTGAATTGACAATAAAGGATGTTTCTATTGATGATTTAGGTATTATACCTGAATCATTTATGCGCATAGGAATACATTTCGAACAACGTGGAAATGACATATATATTCCAAAGCATGAACATTACGAAATAGAATCGTTCATCGACGGTTCCGTTATGACGATAGCCGACGCTCCATGGCCGGGACTAACGCCGGATTTGTTGAGCATTTTCCTGGTTGTAGCCACACAAGCTAAAGGCAGTGTGCTTATCCATCAAAAGATGTTCGAAAGTCGTTTATTCTTTGCCGACAGATTAATTGACATGGGGGCAAAAATAATACTTTGCGATCCTCACCGTGCTGTGGTTATAGGTCACGATCACAAAATGAAACTGCGAGGTGGTAAAATGACAAGTCCGGATATACGCGCAGGTATTGCCCTGTTGATTGCAGCAATGAGTGCCAAAGGTACAAGCCAAATAAATAACATTGAACAAATCGACCGGGGATATCAAGATATTGAAAAACGTCTAAATAAATTGGGTGCACATATCACTCGAACAAACTTATGATTCGTGAAGAAGAAGTATATCAAATAGGTTCTTTCGTTAAACCGCACGGCTTTCACGGTGAATTGTTGTTTTCTTTCACAAACGATATTTTCGACCGCGTAGATTGCGATTATATCGTATGCCGTATAGATGGTATATTGGTACCTTTCTTCATAAAAGAATACAGATTCAAAAGTGATACCACGGCATTATTCACTCTAAAAGGAATTGACACGGACGAAAAGGCAAGTTTCTTCACTGACACTCCAGTATTTTTTCCGAAGAAATATATTGATGAATGTGATGACAATGAGGTAACATTAGAATATTTCAAAGGATTCACCATTGAGGATAAAAGCGGAAATGTGGTTGGTACAATTCAGAATATAGACGATTCAACTGCCAATATTTTATTCGGAGTTGAACATAAAGGAAAAGAAATATTGGTACCGGCGCAAGAAGACTTAATCGAAGAAGTAAACCATAATACTCGTACTATCACCATGTCTTTACCAAAAGGGTTGCTTGAACTATTTAAAGATTAAGAATCATGTCATCGCCTATAATCACAACCTCAGACTTGACAATCGGTTATAGCAATAAACAAAGCGATGTAACCATACAAAGCAATCTTAATCTCAAAGCCATGCCGGGCGAGTTCATTTGCCTAATAGGGCCAAACGGTTGCGGTAAATCTACATTACTCCATACTCTTTCTGGATTAATACCACCTCTTTCAGGAAAAATATTGATAAACAACAATAATATAAGAACCATGCCTCTTCAGGAACGTGCGAAAGAAATGAGTTTCGTACCGACGGAAGAAATAGATGCACCGTTGATGACGGTTAACGAACTTGTATCATTAGGCCGCAGTCCTTATACAGGATGGAAAGGGATACTTCATGAAAAAGATAAGGAAATAGTATCACAATCCATCAACCAAGTGATGCTTACCGGATTTGAATCACGCACAATAACTTCACTCTCAGACGGAGAAAAACAGCGAGCATCAATTGCACGAGCTTTTGCACAAGATACACCCATTATATTATTGGATGAACCGACAGCACATCTTGATATAAATAATAGGATTGAGATACTTATTTTACTAATTCACTTGGCACACGACATCGGAAAAACGGTATTGCTATCAACGCATGAGTTGGAATTGGCAATTGATTTGGCTGATAAAATCTGGTTAATGAATAAAAAAGAAATGCACATTGGTAAGCCGAACGAATTAATAGAAAACGGTAATATACAAAATATATTTCACGGAAAATCATATACTTTTGATGCAACAGAACGCAGATTTATTATTAAATACACTCATTAATTCGTTAAAATGAATAAACAAAACGGGTAAGCATAATATAATTACGTACTTTTGTAACTTACAAAAAAATGAAATGAAAAAGAAACAAATAGCTATATTAGGTTCTACAGGAAGTATAGGCACACAAGCCTTACAAGTAATAGCCGAACACAGAGATTTGTATGAAGTATATGCTTTAACCGCTAATAATCAAGTAGATTTGCTCATCAGTCAGGCTCGGACTTTTATGCCTGAGGTTGTCGTCATTGCAAATGAAGAAAAATATGTGCAGCTTAAAGAGGCTCTTGCCGATTTGCCGATAAAGACATACGCCGGAAGCGAAGCTATTGCTCAAATTGTTGAATCGGGACCGATAGATATCGTATTAACTGCAATGGTTGGATATTCAGGACTAAAACCGACTATCAATGCCATTAAAGCAAGAAAAACTATTGCGTTGGCAAATAAAGAAACACTTGTTGTTGCAGGTGACCTCATCAACAGGTTGACACAACAGTTTAAAACAGGCATAATACCTGTAGACTCTGAACATTCTGCCATATACCAATGCTTAACCGGCGAAATAGGAAACAAAATAGAAAAAATAATACTTACAGCTTCAGGTGGTCCGTTCCGCACTTTTACCAAAAAACAATTAGAAAATGTAACGGCAAAGCAGGCATTAAAACATCCCAATTGGAAAATGGGGGCTAAAATTACTATCGACTCCGCCACGATGATTAATAAAGGTTTTGAGATGATCGAAGCCAAATGGTTGTTTGGAGTTAAACCGGAACAGGTTGAAGCAGTTATTCATCCTCAATCTATTATCCACAGCATGGTACAATTCGAAGATGGAGCAATAAAAGCACAGATGGGAATGCCTGATATGCGATTACCAATACAATATGCCATTTCATATCCAGATCGTATACACTCGTCATTTGAGCGAATAGACTTCAGCAGAATAAAAGAACTCACGTTTGAGAAGCCTGATAAGGAACGTTTCAAAAACTTAGCTCTGGCAAATGAAGCCATGTTCAAAGGCGGTAACATGCCATGCATAGTAAGTGCGGCCAATGAAATAGTGGTTGATGCTTACTTACACAACCGTATCAGTTTCTTCGGAATGAGCGATGTTATAGCCAAATCAATGGCTCACATGCCGTTTTTGCCGCACCCGACTTACGAAGATTATGTGCAAACAGATTCCGAAACACGCAAATATGCAAACAGTATAATTTAATAATAAGAAAAGAATTACCCAATGGAAACATTTTTAATTCGCGCCCTTCAATTGATTATGAGTTTAGGTATGCTCGTATTGATACATGAGTTCGGTCATTTTATTTTTTCCAAAATATTCAAGGTACGCGTAGATAAGTTTTATATCTTCTTTGATCCCTGGTTTCATTTATTTAGTTTCAAACCTAAAAATAGTGAAACGGAATATGGTATCGGCTGGCTTCCACTTGGAGGTTACTGCAAAATAGCCGGTATGATTGACGAATCAATGGATGTGGAACAGATGAAACAACCTGCCCAATCGTGGGAGTTTCGTTCAAAACCGGCTTGGCAAAGACTGATTATCATGTTAGGCGGAGTATTCAACAACTTCATATTGGCGTTGTTTCTCTATTCAATCATTATCTTCGCGTGGGGTGATCAATACACCATGCCACAAGAAATGAAATATGGAATGCAATTCAGCGAAGTTGGCGTTAAGGCAGGGTTCAAAGATGGAGATATTCTGTTGTCAGCTGACGGTAAGCAACTAACGCGTTTTCCGCAAATGACACGTGAAATAATGAATGCACGTGAAGTTACGGTATTACGAAATGGTAAACAAGCGCAAATATATACACCGGATCATCTGATGAATCAATTGATGGCTGCCAAAACATATTTCTGCCGTCCATTGGTACCATTCGTCGTCGACAGTGTTATAAAGAACACGGGTATGGCTAAGGCCGGAGTACAAAAAGGAGACAGCATAGTTGCCATAAATGGTGTAACTACACCATATTATAATCAATACAGCGATTACATAACAAACTTACAGAAAAATAAAGGTAACCACAATATCATACTAACCATTTCACATGGTGGAATACGAAAACAACTACATGTTTTACTGGACAGCAAATATTTAGGAGGTGTGACCAATGGCGGCATAAATAACTATTGTAAAATACATGACGATCGCTATGGTCTTCTATCCTCATTCCCTGCCGGTATAAAATACGGAATACGTACTCTTAAGGGTTACGTAAATGACATGAAATATGTGTTCTCAAAAGAAGGAGCACAAAGTTTAGGCGGATTCGGAGCTATTGGCAGCATCTTTCCGGGAACATGGGATTGGCAATCATTTTGGAGTATGACAGCCTTTTTGTCCCTCATTCTTGCTTTCATGAATATCTTACCCATTCCAGCTCTCGATGGCGGCCACGTAATGTTTTTGATATACGAAATGATTACCCGGCGCAAACCAAGTGATAAGTTTATGGAGTATGCACAAGTAACCGGTATGATTATTCTGTTCGGTCTCCTTATATGGGCTAATTTTAATGATATATTGCGCTTTCTCATCAAGTAAACTCTAATAATATAAGGCTATAAATTATCAATGTCAGGAATATACATTCATATACCATTTTGTAAATCACGGTGTATATATTGTGACTTTTATTCTACAACTCTTCTTAATAAAAGAGATGCATACATAAAAGCGCTTTCACTTGAAATAGGTAAACGAAATGACTATTTGAATGATAAAAATATTAATACATTATATTTCGGAGGTGGTACACCATCGTTACTTGATGAACAACAATTTATATCAATTTTTGAGGCTTTACGCAGTAATTATGATTTGTCAGGAGTAAAAGAATGTACAATCGAAACAAATCCTGATGATTTATCACCGGATTATTTGTCAATGCTCAAAAACATAGGCTTCAACCGCTTGAGCATAGGCATACAGACATTCAATGACGAAATACTGAAAACATTGCATCGGCGCAACAACTCAGAACAATCATTGCAAGCTTTAACCGATGCCGGCAATGCGGGATTCGGTAACATAAGCGTTGATTTGATATACGGACTGCCGGGACAAACATTCGATATTTGGCAAAATGACGTGGAGCAGGCCATAGAAGCAGGAATTACACATATTTCCGCTTACGGTTTGACATTTGAACCGGGCACACACCTTCACCTTATGATGGAAAAAGAACAGATTGCAAAACCGAGTGATGAAACATACCTGTCATACTACGATTATTTAATCAACCGATTAAAGAAAGCTGGATTTATTCATTATGAGATTTCAAATTTTTGCAAACCCGGTTATTATTCCATACACAACTCCAGTTATTGGAAAAGCATAGAATATATAGGATTCGGTCCTTCAGCGCATTCATATAACGGTAAAGAACGACAATGGAATTATTCTTCGCTAAACAAATATATTAATGCAATATGCAACGATAAGCAATATTTTGAAGCGGAAGAACTTGACCGCTCAACACGCTATAACGACTATATAGTCACTGCATTAAGAACTATGTGGGGCATAAACTTGGACATAATAAAAGAAAGATTCGGCAAAGAATTCAGCGATTATTGTCTAAAAAATGCCAACCAGCATATTGAAAGAGGTAAACTTAAAAAAGATAAGCAACAATTGAAATTAAGCGAAGACGGTGTGTTCGTTTCCGATGATATTATGTGCGACTTAATATGGGTGGAATAAACATCGTAATATTAATTACCACGCATCCGCAAATGGGCATTTTGCTCACTCCCTACTACGTGAGACCGCAGGAAAAAGATTCTCTTCTTGTGGAAGAACAAGCCACATCTTATAATAAACAATTGTTAGAATCTGAAAATCAATGCATCGAACTTTCGGCAAAATACTCTGAACAACAACTACTTAAACGGTCATTTATAGACGGTATGAGTGCTGACGATTTTTGGAAGAAAGTGGACATTAACCAATTTCGCAAATATGTGCGCCCGTATATCGACGGTTTAATGTATGAAATGATACATCAAATCATCCGCTATAACCTGCCGCTATATGT
>Ga0210129_1000029_pt1 | contig 40250 bp, 33 predicted proteins | sample WestPond_Cattail_2_FD_185582 | JGI IMG/M metagenome (GOLD analysis project Ga0210129, IMG submission 185582) | Wetland microbial communities from the San Francisco Bay, California, USA, that impact long-term carbon sequestration -... | ecosystem: Environmental > Aquatic > Marine > Wetlands ... | reverse complement strand
CCGCCCCAAGCCGGATGCCCCCTCGGGGGGCCGCGTAGCGTCGGGGGGATTCAATGGCACGTTGAGGTCGGCGCGGATGAAGACGCGCTGGTTCTTGGCTTTGCCCTGCGCGCACAGGTCCTGGAAGCGGAGGAAGTTCATGGTGACCGGAAGGTGAAATGGAAAAGTTGCACAGGATGCGGACGGCCGTACCGTATCGGTCGGCCCGGCGCATCGAAGAAGCTGATTTTAGGCCCAGCGCCAAGGCCAACCGTCGTTTCCCGCCCGTGCTGACAGAACGCGGTTCATCGAAGCGCGATATGTCAATATACGGCTACACCGGTGGAAGCCTTAAAGGAAGGGGAACGTTATGGAGAGAAAATGCGGCGACTGACGGTCATGGACAGCGCGTCAGAAATACTGTGCCTTGTCACCCCACGTTTTCACCACCCATGATCCATGCGCCTGATTGATGTTTTCAACGGCGACGCCGATGGGGTTTGCGCTCTGCATCAGTTGCGTCTGGCCGAACCCGCGGCCTCTGAACTGGTGACCGGGGTCAAGCGCGACATCGGCTTGCTGGATCGGGTGCAGGCGGGTGCCGGCGACCGTGTCACGGTGCTGGATATCTCGCTGGACAGCAATCGCAAGGGGCTCTTGCGCTTGCTTGAGGCGGGAGCCCGTGTTGAATACTTCGATCATCATCACGCCGGCGAGGTGCCGCAAAATCCCAACCTCATCGCGCATATCGATCTGTCCGCCGGTGCATGCACCGGCATTCTGGTTGACCGCCACTTGGCAGGCCGGTATCGCTTGTGGGCCATCACGGCGGCCTTTGGTGACAATCTGGAAAAAAGCGCCCGCGCGCTGGCTGGCGCGGAAGGGCTGAACGAGGCTCAAATCCAGCAGCTCACCCGATTGGGCGAGTGCCTGAACTACAACGGCTATGGCGATAGCCTGGAAGACCTGCATTTTCATCCGGCGCAGCTCTATGCCGAAATCAAGCCTTATGCCGACCCGTTTGCATTTTTCGCTGAATCTTCCGCCTTTGCCAAGCTTGAAGCCGGCTTGCGCGAAGACACCGACAAGGCGGCTGCATTGCAGCCTTGCCAGCAGGAAGCACTCAGCGCGGTTTATGTCATGCCGGACGCGCCCTGGGCGCGACGGGTGAGCGGGGTCTTTGCCAACCGGCTGGCCAGCGCGAACCCGGAGCGCGCCCACGCCGTATTGACCAGCAACCGGCACGGCGATTACACGGTCAGCGTCCGTGCGCCCCTTTCCAACCCGCTGGGGGCAGACACGCTGTGCCTGAAATTCGCGACCGGCGGGGGCCGCAAGGGCGCGGCCGGCATCAACCGCTTGCCGGCGGCGGAGCTGGAACAGTTTCTGGCGAGCTTCAAGGCACAGTTCAGCCAGATTTAGCCCCTCTACCGGGTGCTTTCAGGTTGCTGCCGCGTGTTCTCTCAAGCTACCAGCCCAGCCCCAGGTGCAGCGGCAGATAGACCGCCATGCCGATCACGATCGTACCCAGCACCGCCTGCCCGGCACCACGGCGCCAGAAGAACCAGGCCGCTCCGGCGGCAACGGAAAACAGGCGCGCGTCCTGCCAACTGCTGACCAGGTGGCCCTGCGTCATGACCATCTCGGGCACGATGACGGCGGATAGCGCGGCGATGGGCGCGTACTGCAGCCCGCGCTGGGCCCAGTGCGGCAGGCTCCAGGATTTGCTGGAAATGAAAAAGAAGGAACGCGTGATCACGGTCACCGCAGCCAGGCCGACGATCACGCCCAGGGTCCAGAAATCGGTCTGGTTCATTTCTGCGCCCTTCCCGACAGCGGCGTTTGTTCCAGCAGCAGGGACAGCGCCACCGCTGCCGCGATCGCCACCACGATGTTGAGTTTGAACGGCAGGGCAAAGGCAGCCACCGCGGCGGCGCCCGCCACGCCGGCCGACACGACACGCAGACGCGTGGAGGCCAGCGAGGCGGCCACGCCCAGCAGGGCCAGGATGCCGGCAAAGCCCAGACCCCATTGCGGCGGCACCGAGTGCGCCAGGACGATGCCCAGCAGGCTGGCGCCCTGCCAGCTGGTCCAGTTGGTGGTGGCGCTGCCCAGCAGGTAGGCCAACTGGGCCTGCTGCTCGGACGTGTTCCGTGGCGGCTGGTGGTAACGCCGGGTGAACATCACATAGCTGAGGTCGGCGGTCAGATAGCCGACGAAAAGACGCCAGCGCCGCGGCAGATGCATGAGGTAGGTCCGCATGTGGGCGCTGAACACCACGAAGCGCAAATTGACACAGAACGAGGTGGCCAGAATCACCACCACCGGGGCGCCGGCGGCAATCAGGGGGATGGCGGCCAGTTGCGAACTGCCGGCATAGACCAGCAAGGTCATGGACACGGCCTCGACCAGGCTCATGCCGGACTTGATCATGGCCACGCCGGTCATCAGGCCCCAGGCCGCGAGACCCGGCGCCACAGACATCGCGTCGCGCAATCCGTACCGGTATTCGGGATGACGCAGCAACTGCCGCAGTGCAGACATGGCCGGGGACCTTTCAGGCAGCGCCGAGCACGGCGCCGGCTGGCAGCGCGAATCCGCGCAGGAACTCGGTGGCCGGCAGGCGCTTTCCACCAGCGCGTTGCAGTTCGGTGAGAAGCAGCACGCCCTGGCCGCACTGCACGGCCACGCCCGCCTCATCGGCCGAAAGAATCGCGCCTGCATCCTTGCCGGACGGCGCAGAATCGCTATCGGTTTCGCAGCGCCAGAGCTTGATGACTTCACCACGGCAGGTGGTCGAGGCACCGGGAAACGGGTTGAAGGCCCGAATGCGCCGGGCAATCACCGTCGCCGGTTGCGTCCAGTCGATGACGGCCTCGTGCTTCTCGATCTTGTGGGCGTAGCTCAGCCCTTGAGCGGGCTGCGGCACCGGATGCAGGCCGCCACAGGCCGCCCGCTCCAGCGCCTCGACAATCATGCGCCCGCCCAGCACGGCCAGCTTGTCGTGCAGCGTGGCCGTGGTGTCGTGGTCATCGATCGGCAGCTTCTCGATCAGCAGCATGCCACCGGTATCGAGCCCGGCATCCATTTGCATGATGGTCACGCCGGTCTCGGCATCGCCCGCTTCGATGGCGCGATGGATCGGCGCCGCACCGCGCCAGCGCGGCAGCAAGGAGGCGTGGATGTTGAGGCATCCCAGCTTGAAACTATCCAGCACCCACTGCGGCAGGATCAGGCCGTAGGCCGCCACCACCATCACATCGGCCTGCGCGGCCACGATGGCGGCGCGTGCGGCCGCGGCTTCCTCGGGGTATTTGCCATCCAGGCGCAGGCTGTGCGGTTGCACCACGGCCATGCCTTTTTCCAGCGCGAACGCTTTGACGCTGGAGGCTTGCAGTTTCATGCCGCGCCCGGCGGGGCGGTCGGGCTGGGTCAGGACCAGCGGGATCTCGAAGCCGGCTGCGTAGAGGCGCTCCAGGGCGTGCCGGGCAAACTCGGGCGTGCCGGCAAAGATGACTCTCAAGCCAGTTCCTCGCGCCGGGCCTTGATCATCTTGGTCTTGATCCGGTTGCGCTTGAGGGGCGAGAGGTATTCGACAAACATCTTGCCCACCAGGTGGTCCATTTCATGCTGGATGCATACGGCCAGCAGGCCTTCGGCTTCGATCAGCCGCTCCTTGCCCGCGCCATCCAGCGCGCGCACATGGACGGCTTCATGGCGCTCGACGCCGTCGTAGATGCCGGGCACCGAGAGACAGCCTTCCTCGTTCATCTTTTTTTCCGCGCTGCGCCAGATGATCTCGGGATTGATCAGCACCAGGGGCAGGTCGCGCTGCTCGGACACATCGATCACGATCAGGCGCTCATGCACATCGACCTGCGTGGCGGCCAGTCCGATACCATGGGCGTGGTACATGGTCTCCAGCATGTCGGCGATCAGGGTCTTGATGCGCGCATCCACGGCCGGCACCGGCTTGGCAACTTTTTGTAACCGTGGGTCGGGATAACAAAGAATGGGAAGTAAGGCCATATATTCTCGGCAAAGATGTCGTTATTTTCGCTACTTTTCGCCAGTCTCGCAGCGGCTGGGGCCAGAAAACATTGCTCAATCAATGGCTTGGGCGCAAAATCGTGCGTGATTTATCAAGATTTTCCGGGATCACTGGCCCCGCGGCCCGACCCCGGGTCCAGCCAGGGGGCACCGTGAAACAGCAAACCATGACAAACCATCTGTGGGTGAGTTCAAAAATCGCAATGCGTACCGCGTCCGTCTTGGGCGCTTGTCTGCTCGCCATGCCGGCCTGGAGCCAGAAATACCCCATCACTCCGGCCCAGACGGCCACGGCCCAGAAAGTAGCGCAAGCGGGGGTGCCCTTGAGTGATCTGGCCCCTGATGCGCCGGACAGCTATGTCGTCAAAAGCGGCGACACCCTGTGGGCCATCTCCGGCATGTTTTTGCGCAGCCCGTGGCGCTGGCCCGAACTCTGGGGCATGAACCTGGAGGAAATCCGCAATCCCCACCTGATCTATCCCGGCCAGGCCCTGGTGCTGGATAAAACCAGCGGACGCGCTATTCTGCGCAACGCCGGTGCGGCCACACCCGGCGGCGCTCCCGCAAGCGCGGGCATCGGAAGCGGTGCCGGCGCGGGCGGCGGCGATGAATCGGCCACCCCAACCATTCGCCTGTCGCCCCGCACGCGTTACGAGCCGGCAGGCGGCGCCCTGTCGGCACTGCAGATGAGCGCCATCGAGCCGTTCCTGGCCGAGCCGATCATTGTGGAAGAAAACGAACTGGCCAGCGCACCGCGCATTGTGGCCGCCCAGGAAAACCGCGTCATGCTGACCCGTGGCGACCGGGCCTATGCCCGCGGTCCGGTCGATGCACCCCTGATGGATGACCAGACGAAAACCCAGCTTTTCCGGATCTTCCGCGTCGCCACACCCCTGAAGGACCCTGACTCCGGTGAAGTACTCGGTTACGAAGCGCAGTTCGTCGGCAAGGCTTCGCTGGCGCGCAGCGAGATGACCGAAGAGACCGAGGGCTCGAATGGCGCGATGACCACCGCCATCGTGCCGGCCACGATCGACATCCTGGAAGCCAAGGACGAGATCCTGGTCGGCTACCGCATGCTGCCCGAACCCGAACGGGTGTTTTTGAACTACCTGCCGCACGCCCCCGCGGGCACGGTCAATGGCCGCATCGTGTCGGTGTATGGCAGCGCCGTGGTCAATGCGGCCCAGAACCAGGTGGTCGTCATCAACCGCGGGCGTCGTGATGGCATGGAAAACGGCTACGTCATGGCCATCCTCAAGAATGGTGAGCGGCTGATTGACAAGACCGACCCGGCTCGCACCCCGATCAAGCTGCCGAACGAACGCAATGGCCTGCTCATGGTGTTCAAGACTTTTGAGAAGCTCTCCTACGCCCTGATCCTGGATATCACGGATGGCGTGCGGGTCGGCGACCGGCTGGCCAGCCCGGAATAAGTCCGGCATTGCGGCCAGCACGCCAGGATTGCGCATGGAGCGCGATGATCTCGCAGCCTGGCTGCGGCTGACGCTCACCCCGGGCGTCGGCAACGAGACCGCTCGCCAGCTGCTCGCCGCCTTCGGCCTGCCCGAGGCCATCTTCCGCCAGACCCCCGCTGCCTTGCGTCAACTGGTGAGCCCGGCCCTGGCCGAGGTCTTGCTCGGCGAGCCCGCCGAGCTGCACCATCAGCTTGATGCGACCTGGGACTGGCTGCAGGACCAACCCGCCCGACATCAGGTGGTGGTGCTGGGCGATGCCGGCTACCCGGCCTCCCTGCTGGCCATCGAAGATCCACCCCTGCTGCTGTACCTGAAGGGGCGGCTCGACCTGCCCCTGGATGCGTCCACCAGCCTGGCCATCGTGGGCAGCCGCAACCCGACCCCGCAGGGCGCCTTGAACGCCCGCCAGTTTTCGCAAGCCCTGGGCCAGGCTGGCCTGACCATCGTCTCCGGTCTGGCGTTGGGCGTCGATGGGGCCGCCCACGAAGGCGCGCTGGCGGCCGCCAGCCCTGAACCGCCGCGCCTGACCACGATCGCCATCGTCGGTACCGGCCTGGATCGCGTGTATCCCCAAGGCCACCTTCAACTGGCCCATCGCATCGCCGAGCAGGGACTGATGGTCAGCGAGTACCCCTTGGGCACGCCGCCCCTGGCCGCCAACTTCCCACGGCGCAACCGCCTGATCGCCGGCTTGTCCTGCGCCACGCTGGTGGTGGAGGCCGCGCTCAAATCGGGCTCGCTCATCACGGCCCGGCTGGCGGCCGAACAGGGCAAGGACGTGTTCGCCATTCCCGGCTCGATCCATTCGACCCAGTCGCATGGCTGTCACGCCCTGATTCGCCAGGGTGCGAAGCTGGTCGAGTCGGCCCAGGACGTGCTGGAAGAATTGCCCCGTGCCGCCGGCCTGCAGGCGACGGCGTCCGGTGCGCCGGATGACACCACCGGCACGGCCGAATCGCACGACAGCCTGCTCGACGCCATGGGCTTCGACCCGGTCAGCCTCGATGCCCTGCAGGCCCGCACCGGACTGGATACCGCGCGCCTGCAGGCCCGCCTCATGACCCTGGAACTGGACGGCAACGTGGCCCGCCTGCCCGGCGGCCTGTTTCAGCGTTTGGCTCAAACTTGAATTCGAATTGGCCGGTGAACCGCCCGAAAATGTGCGTACCGCAGCGCAATTTCTGCGCTATATTGAGATCATGTTTGAAGTGCTTGTGTACGTTTATGAAAACTACTGGCGCGGCGATGCCTGCCCTGAACTGGTCCGGCTGGAGCGCAAGCTCAGCGCCGTTGGTTTTGATGCCGACGAAATCCACGAAGCACTGAACTGGCTTGATGGCCTGACCCTGGCCGCCCAGGGTACGCAATGGCTGCCCGCCGAAGCTCCGGTGGCCCCGCGTCATGCCCTGGCCACCCTGCAGTCGCCCCACAGCATGCGCGTGTACTCGGTCGCCGAGCAGGATCACCTGGGTGCGGCCTGTCTGGGCTTCATCAGCTTTCTGGAGTCCTCCGGCGTGCTGCCCTCGCCCATGCGGGAAATCGTCATTGACCGGGCCATGGCCGTTCAGGGCGACGAGGTCGCCCTCGATGACCTGAAAATCATCATCCTCATGGTGTACTGGAGTTTCGGCGAAGAGCCGGATGCCCTCGTGCTTGACGAGTTGTGCGACGACCCTGCTGATCGGGTCGCGCACTAAGTAATCGCCGGCCCCGGCCGGGCCGGCTATCGCGGGCTGGCCCCGAGCAGCCGCTCCGGATTGGCTTCGAGCTTGGTCAGCGCGTCGCGCGTGGCGCGCACGGTCAGGGTTTCCTCTTCCTGCGGCAACAACAGGCCGGCCTGCAAATAGGCCGCCAGGCGTCCGGCCTGGATCAGGTAGCTGTGCCCCGCGCTGGAAGCAAACAGGTTCAAGTGCTTGCGGTCGCTGCGCCAGACATACTGGACCGGCGTCACCTTGCCGTTGTGATCGAGCGTGAACCAGGCGCCGAGTTGCAGCTCCTGCGCCCAGGCCACCATGGCCGGCGTGGGCTTGGAGCCGCCGTTGGTCACCACGTCGATGGAAGAGGCATCGATGCCCAGCATCATCTCGATGCTTTCGGCATCGAGCGGCAGGTCGCCCAGCCCATCCTCGCTGACGAAATCCTCCAGGTTGGCCAGGCGCTGGGTCATGGCCTCGATCTGGGCCTGCGGGATGGCCTGGGTCTTGGACATGAAGGCATCGGCCATGGTGTCGCTGACGATCTTGATGTGGGCATCCTGATCCGCGGGCGGCATGCCCAGCAGGGTCATGCCGGCGCGCAAGCGCTGCAGCAACTGGGGCAGATCCTGGATGACGCGGGCGCGATCGCTGCGGTTGGGCTTGGCACTGGCCGACCAGACCAGATCGGCCGCTGATTTCTTGAGCGCTACCGTCTCCGCATGCTGCGGCCCCTTGCGTACGGCCGCCACGGCCAACACCTCGGCCCAGACCTTGAACAGGAAAGCCCGGATCTCGTCGCGCACCGGGATGTCCTTGAGCATGTTGCGCATCTCGATGGTGTACTGGATGGTCAGCGTTTCCTTCTGCTCCACCTGTTGCGCCACGCTCACCACCTTTTGGGTGGATTCTTTTCCGGTCAGGAACTTGGCGAGGAACTTCTGGAACTCGTCATAGACGATCTGGAAGACCCGCTTTCCGGTTTCGGGATACTGCTCGATCACCTGGACAATGCGTTTGACCTCCATCTCGAGCGCGCTGCCGTTGATGACACTGGCCTCGAAACCCATGACGCACGAGCCCATGCGGTCAATCAACTGGCGCGCCGGATGGTTCAGCGTCCCGAAAAATTCCGGCTCGGCCAGCGCCACACGCAGCACCGGCATCTGCAAGCGGGCGAACCAGACCCGGATGGCGGGAGGAATACGCTCCTCCGTCAGGATGGCCTGGAACATCAGGGCCACAATCTCGATGGTGGCCTTCTCGCTCTTGGTCTCGGCCTTGTTCTTGAGTTCGGCCGTTTGCTCCCGCAACTTGTCCGCCACCCGCGCCACACCGGCCGGGCTGTAATCTTCGTAAACGGTGCCGCCACTGGCATAAGCCGGGCCGCTGGCAGGGCGCTGCGCAATCGCCGCGGCCAGCGCCGGCGAAGCCGCCTGCGGCGAGGTTGACGAGAAGTCCGCTCCGCCGACATAACCCACGAACATCCGTTTGAGCTGGCCGATCACCCCCTGGGCCCGATGTTGCGCGCGTACCAGCGGGGTGCCTTGCGTCATCAGCCGGGTTTCTTCATGCGTGCCGCCGTACATGGACGGCGCGCCTTGCGCAGGCATGGCTTGCGGCCCCTGAGGCGGGAACTGGCTGGCCGGTCCTTGCGCCGCCACCCCACCAGGACGGGAGGGTGGCGCCTCGTTGCCCCAGCCCAGACGTCCGCCAAAAAGCGCCCCTGGACTTTTGGCCCCCGGCATGCCTTGGGGCTGACCACCTTTTGGCACGGGAGCACCCGGATAAGCGGGTCCGCCCTGAGGCTGAGCACCTCCTGCATAGCCCGCCCCGCCCTGAGGTGCGCCGCCGTAACCCGCCGGCTCTGCATACGCACCCTGGCCCCCTTGGGCACCGGCATCCCCCGAAAACTGGCTGTCGGCCACGGCCGGACCCTGCCCCTGCGGCCTGGCCCTGGTGCCCGAGCCCACGGGCGCTCGCTTGACGCGGTCCTTGAGGTCAATGGTCGGCATCACCCCTTGCTGGATCAGGAACTCGTTGCAGTTGGTATAGGCCGCTTTCAAACGCTCGGTCAACAGCTTTTCCGCGGCCTCGGCGACCATGGGCCAGGAGTCTTTCGGCATGCCGCAAGCAGCCCACTGCTCCACCAGCAACTGGATCGAGACTTCGGGCCGCAGGATGTCATGCTTCTCCAGCTCGTCGCGGCTCTCCAGGAATTTCATGCGCAGGCGCAAGTCCTCCAGCGGACTGCCGGCCTTGTCCGTCACCGCCAGCACCAGCCGGGACGCCAGAATCTTGTTCTCCACCACCTCGGTGCCAACCAGTTCGAAGCCGACATCCTCGTCCCGTTCCAATTCGGTTTTCTTGCTGGGCTGGGGTTTCAAGGCCGCCTCCCAGACCTTCATGGTGCCGTCGATCCAGGTCGTGCGGGAGCGCTGGTAGGCCGCCCAGGCATCGCGCCGGTTTTGCATGTCGCGCGAGGACGCCGCCGTATTCATCAACGACGTCAGCCGCTCCTGAATCACGCCGCCGAGTTCCACCATGGCACGCCCGATCTCGGCAACAAAGCTCAGCCGCATCTTCTCGGCCAATTGCATCCGTTGCAGATATGAAAATTGGGTTGCCATGCGCGTGCTTTCCCTCAGACCATGGCGCCTGCATTGGGATCGTTTGGATCCTCGTCCTTGCGGGCGGCCCCCCCGGCCTTGAGCAGGTCCTCGCGCCGGATTCCCAGCCACATGGCAATCGCCGCGGCCACGAACACCGAGGAATAGATGCCGAACAGGATACCGATGGTCAGGGCCAGGGCAAAGTAGTGCAGGGTCGGGCCGCCGAACAGCAGCATGGACAGCACCATCAGCTGGGTGCTGCCGTGGGTGATGATGGTGCGGCTGATGGTGGAGGTGATGGCGTTGTCGATGATCTGCACCGTGTTCATCTTGCGGTAGCGCCGGAAATTCTCGCGGATCCGGTCGAAGATCACCACCGATTCATTGACTGAATAACCCAGCACCGCCAGCACGGCGGCCAGCACCGGCAGGGAAAATTCCCACTGGAAGAAAGCGAAGAAACCCAGGATGATGATGACGTCGTGCAGGTTGGCAATGATGGCGGCCACGGCGAACTTCCACTCGAAGCGCAACGCCAGGTAGATCATGATGCCGGCCACCACGCAGGCCAGTGCCTTGAGACCGTCAGCCGCCAGTTCATCCCCCACCTGGGGCCCCACAAACTCGGTGCGGCGCAGGCTCAGGGGTTCGACGCCCGCAGCGGCTTTACAAATCTCCTTGCCGTCCTGCTGGGGGTCCGGCTGCATCGCCCCGCCCGTGGCAGCGCACAGGCTGGCGACCACTGTCCCGCTTTGCTGGGCTGAACTGGCCCCCTTTTGCGCCGGCATGCGGATGAGCACATCGCGTGCCGTGCCAAAGTTTTGCACCTGCACATCGCTGTAGCCCAAGCCCGCCACCGTGCTGCGCACCGACGCCAGATCGGCCGGCTGCGAGTAGCTGACTTCCATCAGGGTGCCGCCGGTGAACTCCACCGACAGGTGCAGGCCACGGGAAAACAGGAAAAACACCGCCGCCAGAAAGGTCAGCAGCGACACGGCATTGAACACCAGCGCATGCCGCATGAACGGTATGTCGCGCCGGATTTTAAAAAATTCCATACAGACTTCCCTCAGTCCAGCTTGGCCGGAGCATCCGCCCCGGGCCGCCAGACCGTTCCAATTGACACGTTCTTGAGTTTCTTCTGCTTACCGTACCACAAATTTACCAGCCCCCGGGAGAAGAAAACCCCCGAGAACATGCTGGTCAGGATACCCAGGCAATGCACTACGGCAAAGCCGCGAACCGGCCCGGAACCGAAGGCCAGCAGGGCCAGACCGGCGATCAGGGTGGTGACGTTGGAGTCCAGAATGGTGGCCCAGGCCCGGTCATAGCCGGCATGGATGGCGGCCTGCGGCGAGGCCCCATTGCGCAGCTCCTCACGCACCCGCTCGTTGATCAGCACGTTGGCGTCAATCGCCATCCCCAGCACCAGGGCCATGGCCGCCATGCCCGGCAGCGTCAGCGTGGCCTGCAACATGGACAGCACGGCCACCAGCAGCAGCAGGTTGACGGCCAGCGCCACGCTGGAGAACACGCCAAACAGCATGTAGTAAATGCACATGAAGATGGCCACCGCCACGAAGCCCCAGGTCACGCTGGCAAAGCCTTTGGCGATATTTTCGGCGCCCAGGCTCGGGCCGATGGTGCGCTCCTCGATGATCTCCATCGGCGCGGCCAGCGAGCCGGCACGCAACAGCAGCGCCGTGTCATTGGCCTCCACCGTGCTCATGCGGCCGGAAATCTGCACCCGCCCGCCCGCGATTTCGGAGCGGATCACCGGCGCCGTCACCACTTCGCCCTTGCCCTTTTCGAACAGCAAAATGGCCATGCGCTTGCCGACACTTTCGCGGGTCACATCCTTGAAGATGCGGGCGCCCTTGGCGTCCAGTGTCAGGTGGACGGCGGCTTCCTGGGTCTGGTTGTCGAAGCCGGGCTGGGCGTCGGTCAGGTTGTCACCGGTCAGCAGCACTTGTTTTTTCACAATCACCGGCTGGCCGCTGCGTTCCAGAAAGCGCTCAGAACCAAACGGCACCGGCCCGGTGCCGCTTTCGGCGGCACGGGCTTCCGCGCTTTCATCCACCATGCGCACTTCCAGCGTGGCGGTGCGGCCCAGGATGTCCTTGGCCTTGGCGGTGTCCTGCACGCCGGGCAACTGCACGACGATACGGTCCAGCCCCTGCTGCTGGATCACCGGCTCGGCGACGCCAAGCTCGTTGATCCGGTTGTGCAGGGTGGTGATGTTCTGCTTGAGCGCCTGGTCCTGCACGTTGCGTGCCGCCACCGGTTTGATGGAGGCGGTGAGCTTGTAGTCACTGCCATCGGGCGCATCGGTGGTCTGCAACTCAGCGAACTGTTCTGCAATCACCCGCTTGGCTGCCTCCAGCGTCTGCGCATCGCGCAATCGGATCTCGATGGTCTGGCCATTGCGATTGATGCCACCATGCCGCACGTTCTTCTCGCGCAGAACAGTGCGGATATCCCCTGCCAGCGATTCGGCCTTCTTGCTCAATGCAGCCTGCATATCCACCTGCAGCATGAAGTGCACGCCGCCGCGCAGGTCCAGTCCCAGGTACATCGGCGCGGCGCGCAGCGTTGTCAGCCAGGCGGGCGAACGCGAAAGCAGGTTCAGCGCCACCACATAGGCCGGGTCGGCCGGGTCCGGCACCAGGGCTTTCTGGATCGCGTCCTTGGCGCGCAGCTGGATATCGGTCGTGTCAAAGCGGGCCCGGATCGACGTCCCCTCCAGACCGATGGCCTCGGCCGTAATCCCGGCCGCCTTGAGCGCTTCTTCCACCCGGGCCTGGGTGCCGCTGTCCACCTTGAGGGTCGCCTTGGCGGCCGACACCTGGACGGCCGGCGCCTCGCCAAAGAAATTCGGCAGGGTGTACAGGGACCCCACCAGCAATGCGATCACGATGATCGCGTACTTCCATACCGGGTAACGGTTCATGATCGCAAAAGCCAGTCGGTTGGTCGGTCGTTTTACTTGATCGAGCCCTTGGGCAGGACCTGAGTCACGGCGCTGCGCTGCAACTGGACTTCGACGCCATTGGCGATTTCCACCCCGATGAAGTTGTCACCGATCTTGCTGACTTTGCCCAACAGGCCGCCGGCCGTCACGACTTCGTCGCCTTTGGCCAGGGCATCGACCATGGTGCGGTGCTCTTTCTGCTTTTTCATCTGGGGGCGGATCATCACGAAGTACAGAACCACGAACATCAGCACCAGGGGCAGCATGCTCATGAGCGAGGATTGCATGTCACCGCCAGCAGCGGGTGCGGTTTGGGCGAAAGCGGAAGAAATAAACACAGGCAACTCCACAACAGTTAGTCAAACAGGAACGGGCTCGGCCAGAGATGGCACAGGGCTGTGCAGCAAAGCGACCGGCCGTCCATTGTATGCGGGGCATGCGCCCGGCCTGAGCCGGCCCGCCGGCCCCCTCAGGCGGTCGTTCGGGGCCCTCAGGCCACCTTCTGGACCGCCCGGGCGCTGCGAAACCGGCTCATCAGATCGGCCCAGGCCTGGCGCGCCGCCTGGAGATGGCGCTCCTTGACATGGCCAAAGCCCTTGATCTGCTCCGGAATGCGGGCGATCTCCAGCGCGGTCGGGTAATTGGCCGCCTCCAGCGCCTGGAGGACTTCCTCGATGCTGGCCCGGTACTCGGCAACCAGGGCACGCTCGGCGCGGCGCTCATCGGTGCGGCCAAAGATGTCCAGCGGACCGCCGCGCAAGCCCTTGAGCCGGGCAAGCACCCTGAAACCGGTCAACATGACCGGGCCGAATTTGCGCTTCTGGAGCTCACCCTTCTCGTTGCGCCGGCTGAGCAGCGGGGGCGCCAGGTGGTAGTGGAGCTTGAAGTCGCCTTCAAACTGGCTGTCGATGCGGGCCAGAAAGACCGGATCGGTGTGCAGCCGCGCCACTTCGTACTCGTCCTTGTAGGCCATGAGCTTGAACAGGTTGCGCGCCACGGCGTCGCTCAAGCGCTGGCCGGACATGCCGGCCGCCTCCTCGGCAGACCGGACTTTGAGCACAAAGGCCCGGTAGGTTTGCGCATAGGCCGCGTTCTGGTAGCCGGTAAGGAACGCCACACGCCGATCGACAAGCCCATCGAGCGACTCGCGCTTCTTGAACTCGACCACCTGGGCCGGTGCCAGCAGACGCTCCACCGCGGCCCCGTCGTGCGCGGCGTGGCGGCCCCATTCGAATGCGGCCTTGTTCTGCGCCACCGCCACGGCATTGAGCTCCATGGCGCGCAGGATGGACGCCCGGCTCAACGGCACCCAGCCCTTTTGCCAGGCGTAGCCCAGCATCATGGGGTTGGTGTAGATGCTGTCGCCCATGAGTTTTGTGGCCGTAGCGTCGGCATCGAAGGCGCCCATACCGGCCTCGCCGACCACCTGCCGGATTTCCGCCGCGCAGGCCTGCGCCGGGTTTTCCCAGTTGGCGTTTTTCACAAAGGCCGCCGTGGGGGTGCTGTGGGCATTGAGCGCCACCTGGGTACGGCCCGCCCGCATGCGCAGCACCGTTTCCTTGCCCGCCGTCACGATCGGGTCGCAGCCGATCACCAGATCGGCCGCCGCCATGCCGACCCGGGTGGTGTGGATGTCGTCCTGGCTGGCGCCGATCAGCACATGGCTCCAGGTCGCGCCGCCTTTTTGCGCCAGCCCGCCCGCATCCTGCGTGACGATGCCGCGGCCATCAAGGTGCCCGGCCATGCCCAGCAGTTGTCCGATCGTGATGACGCCCGTGCCGCCCACCCCCGCCACCACGATGCCCCAGGCGCCGGCTGCGCCCAATGGCGGCAATAGGGGTTCGGGCAGGGGCCCGAGCTCGTAGGGGGACGGTGCCTGGCCTTTGGCTTTTTTCTTCAGCTGCCCGCCTTCCACGGTGACGAAGCTGGGGCAGAAGCCCTTGAGGCAGCTCATGTCCTTGTTGCAGGTGGACTGGTTGATGGTGCGCTTGCGGCCGAATTCGGTTTCCAGCGGTTCGACCGACAGGCAGTTGCTCTGCACGCCGCAGTCGCCGCAACCCTCGCACACCAACTCGTTGATCACCACCCGCACGGCCGGATCGACCAGGGTGCCGCGCTTGCGCCGGCGGCGCTTTTCGGTAGCGCAGGTCTGGTCGTAAATGATGACGGTGCAGCCGTGGATTTCCCGGAACTCGCGCTGCACCGCGTCCAGCGTGTCGCGGTGCTGGATGGCGATGCCCGCCGGCAGCCCCTGGACGCCATCGTACTTCTCGGGCTCATCTGTCACGATGGTGATCTTCACTGCGCCCTCGGCCCGCATGCTCTGCGCGATCTGAATCACCGAATGCCCCTCGGGCCGCTCGCCCACCGGCTGGCCGCCCGTCATGGCCACCGCGTCGTTGTAGAGGATCTTGTAGGTGATGTTGACGCCCGCCGCGATGCTCTGCCGGATGGCCAGGATGCCGCTGTGGAAGTAGGTGCCGTCGCCGATGTTGGCGAACACATGCCGCTCGTTGCTGAACGGTTGCTGGCCCACCCAGGGCACCCCCTCACCGCCCATCTGGGTGAAGCCGATGGTGCTGCGATCCATCCAGACCGCCATGAAGTGGCAGCCGATGCCGGCCATGGCGCGCGAGCCTTCGGGCACTTTGGTCGAGGTGTTGTGCGGGCAGCCGGAGCAGAACCAGGGCTGGCGGTCGGCGGGGACTTCGAGCACCTGCATCGATCGCTCCTTGGCCTGCAAAATCGCCAGCTGGGCGTCGATGCGCGCCGTCATGTCGCTGTCCAGCCCCAGCTTTTTCACGCGCTGGGCCACGGCGCGGGCAATCAGCGCCGGCGACAGGTCGGCATTGGCGCGCAACAGCGTGTTCGCGCTCGGATTGGCCATGGACCATTCACCGCCGGAAAAATCGCCCTCGGCCTCGTTGAACTTGCCCAGCACATGGGGCCGCACGTCGGCGCGCCAGTTGTAGAGCTCTTCCTTGAGCTGGTATTCGATGACCTGGCGCTTCTCCTCCACCACCAGGATTTCCTGCAGGCCGGTGGCGAATTCGCGCGTGAGCTGGGCTTCCAGCGGCCAGACCACGCCCACCTTGTGCAGGCGGATGCCGAGCTGGCGGCAAGTCGCGTCGTCCAGCCCCAGGTCGATCAGCGCCTGGCGCGTGTCGCTGTAGGCCTTGCCGCTGGCAATCAGGCCGAGGCGATCGTTTTTGCCTTCAATGACGTTGTAGTTCAGGCGGTTGGCGCGGATATAGGCCAGCGCCGCATACCACTTGGTGTCAAACAGGCGCGCTTCCTGTTCCAGCGCGGCGTCGGGCCAGCGGATGTGCACGCCCCCGGGCGGCATCGGGAAGTCGGTCGGCATGCGGATCTGCACCCGCTGTGGGTCGATCATCACGGTGGAGCTCGACTCGACGATCTCCTGGATCGTCTTCATGCCGGCCCAGACGCCCGAGAAGCGGCTCATGGCAAAGGCATGGAGCCCCAGGTCCAGAATCTCCTGCACCGTGGCCGGGAAGAACACTGGCGTGCCGCAGGCCTTGAAGATGTGGTCGCTCTGGTGCGCGGCCGTGCTGCTCTTGGCCACATGGTCGTCGCCGGCCACGGCAATCACGCCGCCCCAAGGGGTGGTGCCGGCCATGTTGGCGTGCTTGAACACGTCGGAGCAGCGGTCCACGCCCGGGCCCTTGCCGTACCAGATGCCGAAGACGCCGTCGAACTGGTTGGAGCCGGGCGGCGCAAAACCGAGCTGCTGCGTGCCCCACAGGGCGGTGGCGGCCAGCTCTTCGTTGACGCCGGGCTGGAACACGATGTTCTGGGCCTGGAGGTACTTGGCCGCCTTCCACAGCGCCTGGTCGTAGCCGCCCAGCGGCGAGCCGCGGTAGCCGCTGATGAAGCCCGCCGTGTTCTTGCCCTGCAGTTGGTCGCGCTGGCGCTGCAGCATGGGCAGCTTGACCAGGGCCTGCACCCCGCTCATGAAGGCGCGGCCGTGGTCGAGTGAATATTTGTCGTCCAGCGTGACGGTTTCCAGGGCCTGGCGGATGTGCTCGGGCAAGGGGGCGTTCATTGTTGATAGTCTCCGGATACTGAATAAACCACTCGCTGGCCGTCCCCGACAGGCCGCAAACCAGGCAAATCAGGGGCATTTCGCGTGAAGAAAGTGTATGCCGGCAGCCCGGATAAGTCTTTGCTTTCTTTGCCCGATTTGAGCTATTCTGAGAAACAATCTTGCTCAAAAATACAGAAAATGGAAACACTCGACAAGTTCGACCTGGCCATCCTGACCGAATTGCAGGCCGATGCCCGCCTGACCAATGCCGAACTGGCTTCGCGCGTGGGGCTGTCGGCCGCACCCTGCTGGCGCCGGGTGCGGGCGCTGGAAGTCAACGGTTTCATCAAGGGCTACCGGGCCGAGATCGACCGCCAGAAAATCGGGCTGGGCGTGCTGGCCTTTGTCCGGCTGGACGCCGAGCGCAACACCGGGGACGCCACCCGCGTGCTGGAAGAGGCCATCAAAAAACTGCCCGAGGTCATCGCCTGCCACTACATCAGCGGCACCGGCACGTTCGAACTCCAGGTGGTGGCGCAGGACCTGGACAGCTTTTCGCGCTTTGCCCTGCAAAGCCTGATCAACCTGCCCAATGTGAAAGACCTGCACACCAGTTTCTCGCTCGGCGAAGTCAAGGCCAGCAGCACCCTGCCGCTGGGTCATCTGCAGCGCCAAGCCCCCTCCCTCCCCGTTGCCCGCCCGACAAAACCGGCTTCGAGGACCGCACGATGAAGCCTCTTTGTCTCTTGTTCTGGACTTCCCTGTTGGCTTTTGCGCCGGTCGCACCGGCGCAAACCGTCATCCATTCAGGCACCTTCGGGGAGGGCGACTCGGGCCGCCCCGCTGCCAGCCTGCCCTTGCGCAATCTGCAAATCGAGGTCCGCCAGGTCGCGCAGGACAAGGCCTCGCGCGAACAGCTTGACGCCTCGGTGGCCGCCCGGCTGCAGCCCGGCCAGTCCTCGGCCGCCATCGGCATCGAGGCGCAAGGCCGGCAGTCCGCTCGCAGCGGCACGGCCCAGCAACGGGTGCTGGTGCTCAACGGTCGCCGCGCGGCCATCGTGCTGGGCCAGGCGGTTCCGCTGCGCCTGCTGCAAACGGTCCGGCTCAACGGCATCTGGCGCACCGTGCCCGGCACGCTGTGGTTGCAGGCCGGCACCGGCTTCGAGGCCCTGCCGCGCTGGGACGGCGCGAGCATGGTCGAGCTCGAACTCAGCGCCAGCCAGTCGCGCGGTGCGGCAGCGGCCGCTGGCGTAGCCAGTTCATCGACGACGTCCACCCTGATGCTGCCACTGGGCGAGTGGATGACGATTGCCCAGAGCGATCAGGACCAGGATAGCCAGCAATCCGGGCTGGACGGCCTGGGCCGCTCGTCCAGCCAGACCCGGCTGGAGGTGCAGGTGCGGGTGACTGTCCGTTAAGCGTGGCTCACTTCGGCCACAGCACCCACAGCCGTAGCGGTTGCTTCAAGCGCCCGGCCAGTTCGGCCGCTGGCGCGCCCCAGCCGGCAAAATAATCGGCCCGCACGGCGCCGGTGATGGCGCTGCCCGTGTCCTGCGCCAGCACCAGCTTTTGCAGCGTGGTCTGCGGCCCGCTGGACGCCAGCCAGACCGGCGTGCCGTAGGGAATGCTGCCCGGGTCCACCGCGATCGAGCGGCCCGGCGTCAGCGGCACGCCCTGGGCGCCGCGCGGACCGAAGGCGGCTTCCGCTTCCGGCAGCGGCTGTTCGCGGAAAAAGACCACGCGCGGATTGCTCCACAGCATCTCCTGCACACGCCCCGGGTTCTGCGCGACCCAGTTCCGGATCGAAGGCCAGGACGCATCGCGCAACGCCCCCTGGTCGAGCAGCCAGCGCCCGACGCTGCGGTAGGGCTGGTCATTGGTGCCGGCGTAGGCCAGCCGCACCATGTGCTGGCTGCCATTGGCTTCGGTGACGAGCATCCGGCCCGATCCCTGGATCTGCAGGTTCAACGCCGCCACCGGATCGGCCAGATAGGCAATCTCCCGGCCGCGCAAAGCGGCCTGGGCCTCCGCCAGCGTGTCGATCTCCTGGCGGCTGTACCACGGCTTGCGCTTGTTCAAGTTGACCGGGGGCTGGTACAGCGGCACCTGGAAACCGGCGGTCGCCGTGCGCGAGGCCTCGATCACGGGTTCGTAATAACCGGTCAGCAGACCCGCTTCGTCACCGCGCAGCGAATCCACCCGGTACGGCTGCAGACGCGCCATCATCCAGTGGCGCTTGTCTTCGTCGCTGCTCGGGCTCAGGCGGCGCACATCGCCGCACAGGGGCGCAAAGGGCGGCACGGGTTTCTCGCAGCTGCGCAGCCAGGCATTCCAGGCTTCGCCCAGTGCGTCTTCGTTCAGCCCCGGCAGATCGCTCCAGTCAACGGCCGTCCAGCGGCTTCTGGCCTGCTGCAGCGGCGCCACGTTCTCCATGACATGGGCCGGGCTCTCGGCCGCCCGCTCCAGGTAGACCGGCAGGGATGGGGTGGATTGGGGCGCAGGCCGGCTGGCGCAAGCGGCCAGCATTCCTACAATGATCAGATTTGTAATCCAGTTCAGGAGATGTTTCATGGTTCTGCTTGTGCTTGAGGCTTTCGGTGCGATGGCCATATTGCTGCTGATTGTGTGGTGGACCATGTTTTCAGGTCGGGAAAAAGGTGAGCGGCCGGAGGATGCCGCCCAGAAGGCGCCGCCGCCTGACAAGCCCGCAGCATAACCATGCGCCGCCCTAGTCATGGCGCAGGAGGTTGGCAAGCTCCACCGCCGACTTGACTTCCATTTTTTCGAACACACGGGCGCGGTGCACTTCCACCGTGCGCACGCTGATATCGAGCTGGTCGGCAATGCGCTTGTTCGGCAGGCCTTCGACCACCAGGCGCATGACATCGCGCTCGCGCTCGGTCAATTCACCCTGCCGCTGCAGCAATTGCTCCCTGGCCAGTTGCGCATTCACGATGGACGCCGACTGGACCAGCGCCTGTTCAACCCGGTCCACCAGCGCATTGTCGGAAAAAGGCTTTTCGCAAAAATCAAAAGCGCCCCGCTTGACGGAGCTGACGGCCGTGGGCACATCGGCATGCCCGGTCAGAAAGATCACCGGCATGGCCAGGTGCAGGCCGCGTTCGATCAGCTTCTCAAACAGGGCCAGCCCGCTCATGCCGGGCATGCGCACGTCGAGCAGCAGGCAGCACGCCCGGGCCGGCACAAAGCCGCTCTCGATCATTTCCAGGAAAGCCTCGGCACTGTCAAAGGCCTGGCTGGGCAGACGGCGCGAGCGCAGCAGCCAGGCCAGGGCCTCGCGCACACTGGCATCGTCATCGACGATGAATACGGAGACGTCAATCAGGGGTTGCATGGGCCAATGTTATGCGACAAGGCGCAGGGCCGGTTCGCTCACCGGCAGGGTGAAGGTGAACGTCGTGCCCTGCGGCTGGTTCGGCGCGAAGACCAGGGTGCCGCCATGCTGCTCGATCACGGTGCGGCACAGGCTCAGGCCCAGGCCCATGCCTTCGGCCTTGGTGGTGAAGAACGGCGTGAACAGCTGTTGCTCGATTTCCGGTGCAATGCCGGGCCCCACGTCGGTCACCGAAAATTCCAGCCAGCGCCCGTCCCCTTGCACACGCCGTACGCCCAGCACCAGCAAGCGCTCACGGATATCCGCGCTATCCATGGCCTGCATGGCATTGCGGGCCAGATTCAGCAGCACTTGCTCCACCATGGTGCGATCGCACAGCGCCATGGGCAGGCCCGGCTCCACCTGGATGCGAACCTTCACCGCCAGCTTGCGCGCCTGCAGATTCACCAGCGGCAGGATGGCATCGAGCAGGGCCTGGGGTGCCACCGCTTCGCGCGCCTGATCGCGCCGACGCACGAAGTCGTGCACGCTTTTGATGACCTTGCCGGCCCGCTCGGCCTGCTGGGCGATGCGCAGCATCGCCAGCTCGATGTCCGCCGTGGCTTGGGCGCCCTCGTGCAGCAGGTTGACGGAGCCCGTGGCATAGCTCGATATCGCAGCCAGCGGCTGGTTCAGCTCATGGCTGAGCAGCGACGCCATTTCGCCCACCATGGCCAGCCGTGCCGTGGCCTGCAGCCGCTCCTGGCTGGCGCGCGACAGCTCCTCGACCCGGCGCTGTTCGCGGATATCCAGGAAGGCGCTCATCCAGCCGGTCTGCTCGCCCTGGGCGTTGATCAGCGGCGCCTCGATGATGAGCACCGGAAAACGCGTACCGTCCTTGTGCATGAAGACCGATTCGAAGCCCTCGCGCGGCGGTGAGTTGCCGGCCAGCCGGATGGCCTGCCGCTTCATGTATTCCTCCGCCAGTTCCGGCGGCCAGTAGGGCGCATTGATGCTCTGGCCCATCAGTTCTTTGGCCGTGAAACCCACCATCTGGCAGAACGCCGGGTTCACATAGGTGATGTGCCCATGCAGGTCGCGCGCCCGCAGGCCGGTCACCAGCGAGTCTTCCATGGCCTTGCGAAATGCCAGCGCATCGGCCAGATCACTCTCGGCCTTGAGCCGGCGGCGCATGTCCTTGCCCAGCAGCAGCAGAATCGACACCAGGGCAATCGACATGGCCGTCACCAGGGCGGTCAGCACGTTGGGAAACAGGTCCGGCGCCCCGCGCCAGCTGTCCATGCGCAACACCAGGGTGGCGCCCGGCAGGTCGAGCAGTTGATGGGCCGTGAACACGCGCTTGCCCCGGCGTGCCGAGCCGCGCACCGCCAGCCGGGTACCGTCGCCTTCGGTGAATGACACTTCCTGACTGTGGGTGAGCTGCCGCCCGACCAGTTCATCGAGCATGTCCTGCAGGGAATAGGTGGCCACCAGGTAGCCGGCGACCTTTCCGGTGCTGACCAGCGGCATGCAAAGCTCCATCACTTCAAGGCCCAGCCCGTCCATCAAGGGCACAAAGTAGCTGCTGGAATACGCCGGGCCGCTGATCCGGCGGGCCGCGACACAGCCCTGGATCACCTCGGACTGCACACTGTCCCGCCCCAGCCGCTCGAACACGGGCGCGCGAAACGGGGTGTCCACAAAAGCCCGGGTGCGCTGCGTGCTGTCACGCCACTCGATACGGACCAGTTCGCGGTGCCCGCGCAGGAACCTGGCGGCATCGAGCGTCCAGGCGGCCAGCGTGGGGTCGTTGAATTGCAGGGCCTGCAGGCTTTGCACATTGCGCGACAGCGCGGCCCGGATATCGCCGACCGCATCCGCCGCATCGCGGTCGAGCCGGCTTTGCACCTGGCTGGCCTCGTAGCGCCCGGCCAGCCATACCAGCGTGACCAGCAAGGCCACGACGAGCAAGGCGAGCGCCGACCACAGCACCCGCCGGCGCCAGGCGGAGGGCAGTCGGCCCGGCTCGATGCCCGCTGTGCTCACAGGACGCGATGCTCCAGCGCCGGCAGATGCAGGCGGCACTGATCGAGCCGGTCGGACTGGAACTCACCGGCCACCACCGCCTCCCCTTGCGCCTGCTCGGCCAGCACCTGGCCCCACGGATCGACCAGACTCGAGCGGCCCCAGGTACGGCGCCCGTTTTCATGCAGGCCGCCTTGCGCGGCGGCAAGCACGAAAGCCAGGTTTTCAATCGCCCGCGCCCGCAGCAGCACGTCCCAGTGCGCCTGGCCCGTGGTGTGCGTGAAGGCACTGGGCACCAGCAGCAGGTCGGTGCCGGCGCGGGCATAGGCCCGGTAGAGTTCGGGAAAGCGCAGGTCGTAGCAGACGCTCAAGCCCACCCGCCAGCGATGCCCGTCGCGCGACGCGATCTCGAAGCTGGCCGGCTGCGTGCCGCCGAGCAGGGCGCGCGACTCGTCGTAGCGCTCGCGGCCGTTGTCGAAGCGGAAAAGATGGATCTTGTCGTAGCGCGCCACGCATTCCCCCTGCGGCGAATAGGCCAGCGTGCTGTTGTACACGCGCGCACCGTCGCCCGTGTCCTGCGGACCCGACAGGGGCAGGGTGCCGCCCACGATCCAGATTCCCAGGGAGCGTGCGGTCTCGGCCAAAAAACTCTGGATCGGGCCGGCGCCCCAGCGCTCCTGGATGGCCAGCTTGTCGGTATCGTGCTGTCCCAGCAGGCAGAAATATTCGGGCAGCACGGCCAGCTCGGCGCCGCCCCGGGCCGCCTCGACCAGCAGGGCCTGGGCGCGCGCCAGGTTGGCATCCAGTTGGACGCCCGAAACCATCTGGATGGCGGCCACCTTCATGGCTTGACCTCGCTTGTGCTCTGCGTCGGCGCATCGGTCCGGACGACCTTGGGGTCCGCCCAGCTGCCGCTGATCTGGAATTCCTGCGTCGTCGATTCGATCAAGGGCCGGCGCAGGATGAGCTGGGCCAGGAACGAGCCCAGGCCGACGGCCGGGTTGATCCAGGTCGCAATGAGCGACGCGGTTCCCGCATTGATTTCGGGCACCACCACGACCTTGATCTCCTGCGTTTCCTTGGCGATGTCGGCGTGGCCGTCCATCAGGACCGCGGCATTCACGCCTTTCATCTGCAGGTTGTTGGTCGTGGCGATGCCCTGTTCGATCTGCACATCGCCGCGGACAAAATCAAATCCAAAGCCGTCGCTGAACACATCGCGGAAATCCAGCGTCAACCGGCGTGGCAGGGACTGCAGGCTCAGCACGCCCAGCAATTTGGCAATGCCCGGCTCGGCCTTGAGGAACTGGCCGTTCTCCACGTTGACATTGAACTTGCCGCCCAGCGTCGGATAATCCAGCGCCAGCGGCGAGCCGACCCAGGCCACCTGGCCTTCCATCTTGCCCTTGCCCTGGCGGATCACGTCCTTCATGCCCAGCCGGGTCAGCAATTCGCCCGCGTCGGCGATGTCCAGCTTGAAGTTCATCACGGTGCGCCGCCGCTCGGCGCGGGAACGGGGGCCTGGCGTTTTGCTGGCAACCGGCGCGGCTTCATTGATCACGGCCCAGTTGCCGGAGGCCGTGAAGACGGCCTCCGGCGTGATGATATTGAGCTTGTTGAGCCGCCACTCGCGCGCGCCCGCGTCGCGCCGGGCGGCCCCGCGGTTGACCGCTTCGATCTCCACCCGCCCGAGTCTTTTGCCGCGCAGCTCCATGTCGTCCACCACGATGTCCAGCGCCGGGATGCTGATGGGCTGTTCCTCCAGCAGGGCCTCGACATCACGCGTCTCGGATTGGGCCAGCGACAATCTGGCCAGCCGGGCATAAAGGCGCCCGGCGCTGGCGCCGGAAGGCTGGCGGTACTCCAGATAGCCGCTGAATTCGCGCGCGTCCATATTGGCTTGCCAGGTCTGGCCCATCCGCGAGCCGCCCACCACGACGCGGTTGAACTTGTGTCCACCCGCCGTCAACTCTTCGGCCTGGATCGCCATGCTGGTGGGCAGGTAAGCGCTCATCCCGCCCGCCGTCCGGCTGTCCTGACTTGCCGAGAGGGGTCCCGGCGTCGCCGTTCCGGTGGCCGGGGACACGATCGCGCTCCAGGCATCCAGGTCCAGGCTGTTCAGGTTGACCTTGGCCACCACCCCCCCCTCGACGGGCATGGGCACGGCCTCTCCCGCCCGCAGGCCGATGCCCATCGCGCCACGCAGCACTTTCACCTGCGGCCCCGACACATCACGCACATAGTTCACCGAGGCCAGGCGCCCCAGTTCCAGCGTCAGCTGATCCTGCAGCACGGCGGACCTGCCGGCTTGCGCCTGCTGCGACTCACGGCTCAATGCCGTCTCCAGCCGCAGGGGCAGCGGGGCCTCGGCCCGCTTGCCCAGGGGGGCCGGCAAATCCAGCGCCAGGCCCTGCAGGCTGCTGCTGAACTGGAACTCGGGCACGCCAAGGCGAAAGCCCAGCACCGCCGAATAAGTGGTGCTGCCGCTGGCCTGTTGCGCCATGCGGGCCAGCACGCCCAACTCCCGGGCCTGGCGCAGGCCTTCGGCGGTCAGGGTGCCCTGCACGCGCAGCAGGGCCGGGCCAGCGGCAGGTGCGCCCGGCACCTGAATCGTGCCCCCGTCCGCCCGCACCTCCCCGCCCAGCATGCGCGCCACGCCGCCCGCGATGACAAATCCCCGCTCGGAAAAATGCACGACGCCGCGCGCCCCGGTCAAACGGGGCATGTCCGGGGAGATCTGCAGCTCGTTGCCGGCCAGCCTGACCTGGCCCTGCACGGTCGCTTTCTCCAACTCGTTCAGGGGCAATTGCAGCTTGAGCTGGAGTTCCGCATTCCCGCGGGCACTGGCCCGACTCAGCATCTGGGCGGTCATGGCCGCCAGGGGAGAGGCGGTGACGATCTCTTTGAGCATTTCATCCAGAGGACCGCGTGCGTCCAGGCTGACTCGCACGGCGGCGTGGCGCAGATCCGGTATCCGCGCATCGCCATGGCTGATACGCAGCCCCGGTGCATGTGCCAGTCTGGCGCTGACGTCCTTGAGCTGCAGGCTGGAGCGATCCAGCACCAGTTCCCCATTGAGCTGGGTCAGCGCCGGCCATGGCCGATCCCCCGCCGCTTGCAGGCGGGGCGGCACATAGGCGAAAGTCGCATCCCGAACGCTGGCCGACACCCGAAAATCGCCTTTTGCCGGATCGGTAAAGGGCATGTCATGCAAATCGCCCTTGACCCGGAACCGGACCCCGCTCGCCCGTCCGCTGGTCACGGCGTCGCGCAGGTAGTCGCGCACCTTGCGATTGATGACCAGGGGCAGGTAGCGGTGGACACGGGCGCCTTCGGCACGGCTCATGCTGCCCTGCAAATCCAGCACGCCCGGAAAACGCGAACCACCGGGGGCAGTCCCCGGGTCGCTGGTATTCCACTTGAATTGCACCTCGCCCTGGGCGTCGGCATTGCTGAAATTCAGGCTCGCCAGTTGCACGCTCAAGCGCTCGCCGCTGAACTGCCAGCGGACATCCGCCGTGAGCTGATCCAGGCCGATCACGGGCTCCTCGAACAATCCCGGCAACTCCACCTGGCCATCCTGCATCACTACGCTGGCCCGCCCGCCGGCCTGGTTGAAATCAAAATCAAGCAGGGCTCCCCGCACGCCCGGCGAACCCATGTGGAACGGCGCGTCCTGCGCCGGTGCCTCCTTGGCATCTCCCAACGGCGCTGGCGCCGCCCGGGCGGCTACCGCCAGCCGCGCCACCCGCCCCCGGGCTTCGAACTGGACCGGCGCATCCAGCGGACCGTGCCAGTTGGCCTGGATCCGCTCCACCAGCCCCTTGGGCGCATAGAGCGCCAGCGCCTCGTGGACACGGGCATCAAGGGGCAGGCGCTTGGCAATCTGCGCCAAGGCCTCCAGATCGAGCCGGTCGCCCTGCAACTCGCCCCAGGCCGGAGAACGACCATTCGCTTCGACATGGGTCAACCGGACATTGCCGCCCGGCCAGTGCAGGCCGTCCTCGGTGTCGAACTGCAAGTTCCGGGTAGAGAATTCAAAGCCCCCGGCCAGGTGTTTGCCGCCCAGCCGCCCGGTCAGCGAGGTCAGGGCCAGCGGCGCCAGGTCCGGCCCCAGCGTCATGCCGACCTGTGGCAGCGCCACATCCGCCGTCACGCCGGTCACTTGCCCCTGCTTCACCTCTATCCAGGCCCGCAGCGCGCCGTTGCCGCCCGTCACGGCCACGCCCAGATCGGCGTAGCGTTGAAGCTGTGACACGTCCACCCGGTCAAACCCGGCAAAAATTTCTCCCTCCCAGTCCCGCCACTGGCCCGCATGGGCCGACAGCAAGGGCTGCCTGAACTCGCCTCGCAGGCTGAATCGCTCGCCCAATTCAGCCGGCGGGGTGGCGTCCAGCCGCAGGGCATGTTTGCGGGACGTATTGCGAATCACCAGGTCAACCTGCTGCAGGGCCAGCGTTGGCATAGACCGCATCTCATCGGTCCACTGCAAGGTGCCCCCCTGGATGATCAATTCGGTTTGCGAAAAAAACCAGTCGCCCGCCCCGCCACCGCTGTCCTGGTTCTTCAAAAGATCCAGCCCGGCCACATAGATCCTGCCGTCCTGGGTGCGGCGGATGTTGAGTTGCGGGCGATCAATGTAGAGCTGCTCGAAGCCGAGGTTCCAGAGCGAGCCCGGGGACAGTACGGCCAGCACCCGGGGCAGATGCAGGGCCTCCCGGCCATCGGGGTCGAGCAGGCGAACGTCGGACAATTCAAACGACGGGAACAGCCCCTCGGAATGGGCCACAATGCCGCCGATGCGCACCGTGACGCCCAGCGCCTGGCTGGCCCGGGTTTCCAGTTGCGGGCGGAGTTCGCCAATTCGCGGCACAATGAACCAATGCAGCGCCCCCCAGGCGCTGATGAAGATCAGCCACGCCGCCAGCAGCAGCCAGACCGACCAACGAGCCGCAATCGCCAGGGTTTTGAGTGACAGTGAAGGGCGGCGGGGAAGATCATCCATTTTGAACATCGGGAATGCGACAGGAATTATGACCCGCAATGGTCCGAACGGATTGATGCCACCTCAGGAATTCCTGGCATCTGCCAATGAAGGATTGGCCACCTCAGCCCCGGGAGCTCCTCCCGCATGGTCCCTGCACTCCCGTTTCGCCCAGCGGGTCCGCCGGCGCCATGAGACCCTGCTTCACCTGTTGCCGCCCGGCCCCCCCGATCTCAACGCCATGGCCCAGGTGTTCGGTGCCCTGCGCCAAGCCGGCCATGAACCCGCCGCGGCCCTGCGGATCCTGCGCCAGCTGGTGCTCGAACGCCTGCTCACGCTGGATTGCGATGCCGCCGCACCCCTGTCGCTGATCACCCAGGCCATGACGGAACTGGCCGAATTTGCGCTCGATGTGGCCTGCACCCAGGCGTTCGCGGCACTGGATGAAATGCATGGCGTGCCGACCACCCCGCTGGGTCAACGCGCGCTGTTCTGGATCGTCGGCATGGGCAAGCTGGGCGCCCGCGAGCTCAATGTCTCCAGCGATATCGACCTGATCTATGTTTACGACCAGGATGGGGAGACCCCCGGTGACGCGCAGGGGCGCGCCCGCATCTCCAACCACGAATACTTCGCCAAGGCCGTGCGTTCGATCTACAGCATGATCGGCGACACCACCGAGCATGGTTTTGTGTTCCGGGTTGACCTGGCCTTGCGTCCCAACGGCAATTCCGGTCCACCCGCCCTGTCCCTGGGGGCGCTGGAGGAGTACTTCCATGTCCAGGGGCGCGAGTGGGAGCGCTTTGCCTGGCTCAAGAGCCGGGTCGTGGCGCCGCTCGAGAACCTGCGCCAGGGTCCGGCCATGGCTTTGCGCAGCATCGTGATCCCGTTCGTCTTCAGGCGCTACCTTGACTACAACGTTTTCGATTCCCTGCGGGTCTTGCACCGGCAGATCCGGGAACATGCGGCACGCCGCAGCGCCGGGCATCCCGAGCGCAGCAACGACGTCAAGCTCTCGCGTGGCGGCATCCGGGAAATCGAATTCACCGTCCAGCTGCTGCAGGTGGTGCGCGGCGGCCAGTTCCCCGAATTGCGCACCCGTCCCACGCTAGCCGCCCTGCAGCGCCTGGCCCGCTCGGGTCTCATGCCCCAGGCCACGGCGCAGGCTCTGGCGCAGGCCTATGTCTTCCTGCGCCGCGTGGAGCACCGCATCCAGTATCTGGATGACCAGCAAACCCACATCCTGCCCACGCAGGACGGGGATCTGGACTGGATTGCGCACACGATGGGCTTTCCCGACACCGGGCCGTTTCTCTCCCAGCTCGATGTGCACCGGGAAAATGTGGCCCAGGAGTTTGACACGCTGCTGGGCGGGCACGCCGAGAAGGAGTGCAAGGGCTGCAACCATGGCAACGGCGCCAATGGCGGTCCTGTGACCCAGGATTTCGACGAGCTGCTGGAGCGGCTGACGCCCCTGTTTCGTGAGCGGGTTGCCGCCTGGCGCGCCCACCCGCGCGTGCTCGCGTTGCGCGAGGAGTCACGCGCCCGGCTGATCCGGCTCGTGGCGCGCACGGCCCAATGGCTGCAAGAGGGCCAGGCCACCGAAGAAGCCGCCGTTCGCCTGGTGGACTGGATGGAGCCCCTGCTGCGACGCGAGAGCTACCTGGCCATGCTGCTGGAGCGGCCTGCCGTGCACGAGCGTTTGCTGCGCCTATTGGGTGCGGCCAAATGGCCGGCCCGCTACCTGCTGCTGCATCCCGGCGTCATCGATGAACTGTCCAGCCGGACCCTGCTGACGGAGCGCTTCGTTCCCGCCGAGTTCGAAGCCGAACTGGAACAGCGTCGCCGCGCCCTGCAGGCTTCTGCCGAAGACGACGACGAAACCTTGCTCAACCTGCTGCGCCGGGCCCATCATGCCGAGGTGTTCAGCACCCTGGCGCGCGATGTGGAAGGCGCCCTGACGGTCGAACAGGTCGCCGACGACCTGAGTGCGCTGGCCGATACGGTGCTTCGCGTCACGACCCGCTGGTGCTGGGAGCGACTGAAGCAAAGGCACCGCGAGCAGCCGCAGTTCGCCATCATTGCCTACGGCAAACTCGGCGGCAAGGAGCTCGGCTACGGCAGCGACCTGGACATCGTTTTTGTCTATGAAGACAATGATGAGCAAGCCCCGCTGGCCTATGCCAACCTGGTGCGCAAGCTCATCAACTGGCTGACCGTCAAGACCGGGGAAGGTGACCTTTATGAAATCGACACCGCCCTGCGCCCCAATGGCAGCTCCGGCCTGCTGATCACGACCTTCGAGGCCTATGCCAATTACCAGCAGCAGCGCGGCAGCAACACCGCCTGGACCTGGGAACACCAGGCCATGACGCGCGCCCGTTTCGTGCTGGGCAGCGATGACCTGCGCCAGCGTTTCGATGCGGTGCGTCACAAAGTGGTGTGCTCACCGCGCGATCCACAGGCCCTGCGACAGGAAATTGTCGCCATGCGCGAGAAGGTGCGCGCGGCCCACCCGACCCATGGCGACCAGTTCGATGTCAAGCACAGTCCCGGCGGCATGGTGGATGCGGAGTTTGCCGTCCAGTACCTGGTGTTGTCGCAATCGGCCAGCCACCCGGAACTGGTGGCCAATGCCGGCAACATTGCCTTGCTGCACGCGGCCGAGCAGTGCGGCCTGCTGCCCCCGGGCGTCGGTGACGCCGCCGCCAGCGCCTACCGGGAGTTGCGCCGGGTGCAGCACCGGGCCCGGCTGAATGAGGAGCCGACCCAGGTCAGCCTGCAGGCATTGCAGGCCGAGCGCCAGGCGGTGTTGGCGCTGTGGGCCGCGGTTTTCGAACAGACGCCGGGGCCGTAAGGACGTCGGTCAGTTCGCGCTGCGGATTTTCCGCACCAGCGCCGTGGTCGAGTAGCCTTCGACAAAAGGCAGGGCCAGCGCCCGTCCGCCCCAGGATTCCACCAGGCCGGTTTCCGGCAGTTTGCGCATGTCGTAGTCACCGCCCTTGACCAGGATGTCGGGCCGGATCTCGGCGACCAGCTTCACCGGCGTGTCTTCGTCGAACCAGGTCACCAGATCCACCGCCTCCAGCGCGGCCACCAGGATGGCCCGGTCCTCTTCGTTGTTGAGCGGTCGATCCGGCCCCTTGCCCAGACGCCGGGCCGAGGCATCGGTGTTGAGGGCCACCAGCAGGCTGCCGCCCAGGGCCCGGGCCTGCGCCAGGTAGACCGCATGACCCCGGTGCATGACATCGAACACGCCGTTGGTGAACACCAGTGGCCGGGGCAGGGACGCCAGTCGCGCGGGGACCTCCTCACGGCGACACAGTTTGTGGAGAAACTCCGGAAGGGCGGCGGCTTCATTGGTCATGGTCCGCATCCTAGCAGGGCGCTGGGTGTTGCCGGGGCGGGTGCATCAAGGCCCCAATCGCATGAAACGCGCGCGATTTACCCCGTAATCCTGGCCCCTCCGGGCCACTCTGTAGGGGCATAATTCTTCGTATCCATGTCTTCGAATCTTGTCCCCGTCAACATCGAGTCCATCCATATCGGACAACCCTTGCCTTTTTCAATCAAGGATGCGGCCGGGACGCTACTCGCCCATAAAGGCTTTGTGTTCCAGTCCAGGGAAGAACTCCTGATCGTTGTGCGGCGTGGATTTGCGCTTTATACCGACCTTGCTGAATCGGAAGCCTATCAACGCGCCTACGTGGGCAAGCTGCACAGCCTGGTGCGCGAGGACAAGCTGCTCGGGCAAATTGCCGGCGCGCAGATTTCGCGTGATGACCTGGATGCAAGCCGGGTCGATCAGGTCGAGGGGCCCCCCGACTGGCTGGACCTCCAGACCCAGGCCAATGCCATTTTGCGCGACAGCAGTTCGCCCCAGTTCCTCAATCGCATTGACCGGCTGCAACTCCAGCTGCGTCAACACGCGCAGCGCAACCCGGACGGTGCGCTGTTTGCGCTGTTTCATCTCTCCGCCAGCGAACTGCAACTCTACAGCGCGACCCATGCCATGCTGGTGAGCGTCATGTGCGGGCTGGCCGCGCGGGAAGTGTTGAACTGGCCGGTTGTCCTGGAGCAGACCCTTTGCCGGGCGGCGCTGACCATGAATGTCGGCATGACCGACCTGCAGGACCGGCTGGCGTTGCAGGTGGGGGCTCCGACTCCTGAGCAGCGTCAGCAAATCGACCAGCACGCGACCCGTTCCGTTGAAATACTTGAGCAAGCGGGTCTTGCTGACCTCCCCTGGCTGGATGCCGTACGCTACCACCACAACGTTGCCCCCGGTGCACTGGGCGCCAAGTCCGAGGGGCAGCGCATGGCCCGTCTGATCCAGCGTGCCGACATGTTTGCAGCCCGGCTGGCGCCGCGCGCCGCGCGTGTACCGATTTCCCCTGCCGCCGCCATGCAGGCCAGCTATTTTGATGAAAACCGCCAGGTGGACGAGGCGGGTGCCGCCCTGATCAAGGCCGTCGGCATTTATTCACCCGGTTCGTTCGTCCGGCTGAGCACCAACGAGGTCGCGGTCGTCATCCGCCGCGGCGCCAACACCACCACCCCCCGGGTGGCGGTGGTGATCAATCGCGAAGGCATCGCCACGGTTGAGCCCACCATTCGCGACACCAGCCAGCGCGAGTACCGGATCGTGGCCAGCGTGCCGCACCGGGACGTCAAGGTCCAGCTCAACCTGCAGCGCATGCTGGCCCTGACAGCCTCCCCGGCTTCAGACCGGGCTGGGTGAGCCCGCCGGCGCCAGCGCCGTTGCCAGTTCCTGGCCGAGTTCCTTGCGATAACGATTGAGTTCCTGCACGGTCTGGAAACTGCGGCCCATGAGCAGACTCAGGTTGTGCAGGATGCGCTCGACCACCTTGCCTTCCCACGCGGCGTCAAAATCGATCTGCTTGTCCAGCCAGTGCTCCAGCCACTCCGGATCGGGCAGGCGGCTCTGGATGGTGTCGCGCGGGTACAGGGCCTTGTTGACATGCAGATTGGTCGGGTGCAGGGCCTGCGCCGTGCGCCGGGCGCTGGCCATGAGCACCCCCACCTTGGCAAAGGCCACTTTGGCTTCCAGGCCGTGCTTGCCGATGGCGCGCCGCATGTACTTGAGGTAGGCCCCGCCGTGGCGGGCCTCGTCCTGGCTCAGGGGGGTGTAGATGTGCTTGATCACGGGTTCGGAATGCCACTCGGCGGCCCGCCGGTACCAGTGGTTGAGGCGGATCTCGCCGCAAAAATGCAGCATCAGCGTCTCCAGCGCCGGGGCCGGATCGAACTCGAAACGCACATCGTGCAGCTCTTCCTCGGTCGGCACGAGGTCGGGACGGAATCGCCGCAGGTACTCCATCAGCACCAGCGCGTGTTTTTGTTCCTCGAAAAACCAGATCGACATGAAGGCGGAAAAATCGCTGTCGTCCCGGTTGTCGCGCAGGAACATCTCGGTGGCCGGCAACGCCGCCCACTCGGTGATGGCATTCATCTTGATGGTCTGCGCCTGCTCGTCGGAGAGCCGGGAAGCATCAAAGGCGTCCCACGGAATGTCCTTATCCATGTCCCAGCGCACAGCTTCAAGCTGCTTGAACAATTCAGGATAAAGCATGCTTTACTTTCATGGTCCTGGCCATTCTAGGTCTGTAGGATGACAAGAAAATTACACGCCAGCCGTTACACGCCGGCTGGCGCATCGATTTATTGCGGCATGGTATCGGCAAAGCTGGGGCGCTGCTCCAGCTTCTCGAGCAGGCGAACCAGGCTCGGATGGTCGTTGCGCCAGTCGACTTGAGGAAAACGGAAATCCAGATAGCCCAGGGCACAACCCACCGCAATGTCCGCCAGGCTCAGGTGATTGCCGATGCAATACGGCTTGTCGCCCAGCCCCGCGCTCATGGCCTTGAGGCTGGCATCGATCTTGCCCAATTGCCGGTCAATCCAGGCCTGGCTGCGCTGGGCATCGGTCCGCTGGTCCCACACCGCCTCCATGCGGGCCAGCAGGGCGGCGTCCATCACGCCGTCGGCCAGGGCCTCCCAGGTTTTGACTTCCGCCCGCTCCCGACCCACGGCCGGGATCAGCTTGCCCACCGGGGACAGGGTGTCGAGGTACTCGACGATCACGCGCGAATCGAACAGCGCTTCGCCACCTTCCATGATCAGACAGGGCACCTTGCCCAATGGATTGGCTTCGCTGATCCGGCTTTGCGCAGACCACACATCCTCCAGCACGAAGTTGTAGTCAAGCTTTTTTTCAGTCATCACGATGCGTACTTTGCGCACATAAGGGCTGGTGTTGGATCCGATTAATTTCATGGGCCTTTTACTTTCACTCGAGGATGGATTCTAGCCACTGGGGTTTACCATGCACCAAACCACCCTTGGCGGGGTAGTCAAACTACAATCCGGGTATGACTTTTTCTACCATTTCAGCGCTGTCCCCGCTGGACGGCCGCTACGCCGGCAAACTCGACGCCCTGCGCCCCCTGATGAGCGAACAGGGCTTCATGCACCGCCGCGTCCAAGTCGAGGTGGCCTGGTTTATTGCCCTGAGTGATGCCGGATTCAAAGAATTCAAGCCGCTCTCCGCGGGAGCGCGTACTTACTTGCTCAATCTCGTCAAGAATTTCTCGGAAGCCGATGGCCAGGCCATCAAGGAGATCGAGAAAATCACCAACCACGACGTCAAGGCGGTGGAATACTGGATCAAGTCCCGATTCGAGGCCCGGCCCGAGCTGGAAAAAGCCAGCGAATTCGTGCACTTTGCCTGCACCAGCGAGGACATCAACAACACCAGCCATGCGCTGCAATTGCGTTCGGCCCGCGACGTGGTGGTGCTGCCCGCCCTGGACAAGCTGCTGCTCAAGCTGCGCGAGATGGCCCATGCCTATGCCGAGGTGCCCATGCTCAGCCGCACCCATGGCCAGACTGCCAGCCCGACCACCGTGGGCAAGGAAATCGCCAACGTCGTGGTGCGCCTGCAAGCCGCCTGCGACCGGATTGCCGCTGTCAAGATCCTGGCCAAGATGAACGGGGCGGTCGGCAACTACAACGCCCACCTCTCGGCCTGGCCCGACTTCGACTGGGAAGCCTTTGCCCGCAAGGTGGTCGAGACCCCGGAACCGCTGGGCTTGGGTCTGACCTTCCAGCCCTACAGCATCCAGATCGAGCCGCACGACTACATGGCCGAGCTGTTCGACGCCGTTGCACGTACCAACACCATCCTGATCGACTGGTCGCGCGATGTCTGGGGCTATGTGTCCCTGGGCTACTTCAAGCAGCGGCTGAAGGCCGGGGAGATCGGCTCCTCGACCATGCCGCACAAGGTCAACCCGATCGATTTCGAGAATGCCGAAGGCAACCTCGGCCTGGCCAACGCCCTGCTGCGGCACCTGAGCGAGAAGCTGCCGATTTCCCGCTGGCAGCGCGACCTGACCGATTCCACCGTGCTGCGCAACATGGGCGTGACGCTGGGCTATGCCGTATTGGCCTACCAGTCGCTGGCCACGGGCCTGGGCAAGCTCGAGCTCAACCCCGAAGCCCTGGCGGCGGACCTGGACCGTTCCTGGGAAGTGCTGGCCGAGCCGATCCAGACCGTGATGCGCCGTTATGGCGTGCAGGGCGCTTATGAGAAGCTCAAGGAAGTCACGCGCGGCCAGACGGTCACCGCCGAGGCCCTGCACCAGTTGATCCGCGAACTGGACATCCCTGATGCCGACAAGCAGCGCCTGCTGGCCATGACGCCGGGCAGCTATATCGGCAAGGCCGCCGAATTGGCGAAACGAGTGTGACACCCCTGAGCGGCTGACGCCGCTACGTGCCTCAGCCCTCAAGGGGACAATGCCAGTGGCCCGGCCAAGCCGGTTCCACGGCGTTCCCCGCAAACTCCCCCTCATCTCCTGCATCTATGGCCATCAAATCCACGGTTTTCAAGGCCAGTCTGCAAATCGCCGACATCGACCACGGCTACTACGCCGACCACGCCCTCACCCTGGCCCGCCATCCCAGCGAGACCGACGAGCGGATGATGATGCGTCTGGTTGCGCTGGCCTTCAATGCACACCAGCTGCAGACCGTCTGCGGCGGCGATGGCACCCTGGCCTTCGGTGCCGGCCTGTCCAATCCGGATGAGCCCGATGTCTGGCTGCGCGACTTCACCGGCCGCACGCGCCTGTGGATCGAAGTCGGCCAGCCCGAGGACAAGCCGCTGCTCAAGGCCTGTGGCAAGTCGGATCAGGTCATGCTGTACTGCTTCAACCATGCGGCCGAAGTCTGGTGGCGCGGCATCGAGTCCAAGCTCTCGCGGGCGCAGAACCTCCGTGTGTTCCGGGTCCCATCCGAAGTTTCGCAGTCGCTCAGCGCCCTGGCCCAGCGCAGCATGCAACTGCAGGCCACGATCCAGGAAGGCGTGCTGATGCTCGGCGACGGCAACCGGCATGTGGATATCGAGCCCGTCCGCTGGAAGTGACCCGCTGGCCCTGTGTGGCTCTTTTCCACCCTCCGCCCTTGACACACGGCTCCGTTAGCTATAATTTTTATAGCGTTTCCTGCGATGCTTCCGTCGCCCGCTCGGCATAGCGATTGAAGCGCCAGGCATCCCCGCTGAGGGTGATGCGGCGCCAGGTCTGGCGCTTTTCGGCCGGCCCCATTTCCGTCCAGAGCTGCACCTCGTCGAAGGTGCGGCCACAGCCCTTGCACACTTCGTCGCCCTGGCTGGTTGAGCAAATCGCGATGCAGGGCGTGTCGGGCGTGCTTTCATACCAGCCCAGCCAGGCCTCCCGGGCACGGGCCGGGAGCGCGTGTTCATCGACCTCCAGCGCATGGCGAAATACCATCAGTGCATAGACTTCGGCCAGGGCGCGGATTTCCAGCGCCAGCGTGATGCCGTCCGGCGACGGTTTTCTTTCGCGCCAGAAATTGATGGCGGCTTCAATGTCGGTGATGTGGATTCCGGCCATGGATGGATTTCAAGGGGGAGACGGATGATAGCGCCACCGTTGCCGGAACTGCCCGCCGTTTTGCCTGCGCCAAATCCCTTGAGTTAGCAGGGTTTTCGGGTCCTGTGTTTCAATTCGCATCACGAAGGGGAGTAGCTCCCTCTCGTTGCGGCAAGGGAGGTGTCCGGAAAATACCAGGACATCGCTGCAGCGGGTATCAGCAAGTCGTCAATACGAAGTATTACTTCCGGCTTGTTGGGCAAATTCTGCATGACTCCATGCCGAGCAAGACCTTCGATTGGACCCTGTAACAGGTTTGGTCGAAGCGCGTCTGTGGCCCCTCTGGCGACCTCATTCACATTGGACGGATCTGTTCCAGGTTGTTGATCGAAACAACTCGGAGATCTGTCATGGAATTTTTATCCGCCCCCTGGTGGTCAGCCTTGCTGGCCATCATCCTGATCGACCTCGTGCTCGCCGGCGACAACGCCATCGTGATCGCCCTGGCCGCGCGCAGTCTTCCCGCCCCTCTTCAGAAAAAAGCCATTCTCTGGGGCACCGTGGGTGCCATTGCCGTGCGCTCGGTCATGACCGTGGGCGTGGTCTGGCTGCTCAAGATCCCGGGCCTGATGCTGGTGGGTGGTCTGGGCCTGGTGTGGATTGCCTACCGGCTGCTGGCCAACCAGGAAGGCGGCTCGCACGACGGCCCGGCCGTCAACACCTTCTGGGGTGCGATGAAGACCATTGTCGTGGCCGATGCCCTGATGGGGGTGGACAACGTGCTGGGCGTTGCCGGCGCGGCGCATGGCGCGTTTGATCTCGTCGTCGTCGGCCTGCTCATCAGCGTGCCCATCGTCGTGTTCGGCAGCACCATGGTGCTGAAGCTGGTCCAGCGTTTCCCCGTCATCATCCAGCTCGGCGCCGCCGTGCTGGCGTTTACGGCCGCCAGGATGATCGTCAACGAACCGGCGCTCGACGCCGTGTTCGATTCGGCCGAACCCTTGAACACCGCGGCCCGCTGGGCTACCTACGTCGTTGCCGTGCTCGGTGTGCTGGCGGCCGGCTGGTGGGCTGCACGGCGGCAACAGGACGATCGCAACGGCCAGTCCGGCCACGCGGCCTGAACCTGAGTTCCGAGTTTTTCTCCCTGCCCTCAACCTCAAAGGATGCCATCATGGACAAAATCATTGTGTATCTGGACGATCCGGAATTTGCACAGCACCATCTGGTGCCGATGAAAAGCGAGATATCTGCCGGTGTCCGTCAGCCAACGCACTGGGTGCTGGTGGCTTGCCCGCCGCGCTTGACCCGCCACATCAGCAAATGGGTCCATCACACGGCGCGCGAGAACTGGCGTGCCAAATGGGCGGCCAAAATGTTTGCCCGCATCACCCCCATCCTGCAGGCCCAGGGCGATCAGATGTCCCTGGTGGTGGCGCAGGGCCCCCTGGTCGAACTGACGCAGCAATTGCAGTTGCAGCACGGCATGGCCCGCGTCCTGGATGCCCGGCGCCCCAAGTTCGGCCAGGACATGCCGCCTGTCGCGCCGGACCAGCCGGTGCCCAGCCAGTCCCACTGGTCGGTCCCCGGTGCCGTGGCCGGCATGGGAGCGGCTCTGGTGCTGGCTGCGGAGTGACCACAAGGGCAGGTGAGCTTCATGGCCGGGTGCTATGCTTGCCCGTCATGAAGCTCATCATCAAATGGTTGCTCAGCGCCGCAGCCCTGCTGGCTGTGGCCCAGATCTACAGCGGCGTGGAGGTCGCCAGTTTTACGACGGCGCTGGTTGCGGCGTTCGTGATCGGCCTGTTCAATATTTTCCTGCGCCCGATCATGATCTTGCTGACGCTACCGGTCACCCTGCTCACGCTGGGCCTGTTCCTGTTCGTGATCAATGCGCTGCTGTTCTGGGCCGCCGCCGAAGTGCTCGACGGTTTTCAAGTCCAGGGCTTTGCCGCCGCCCTGCTGGGGTCGGTGATTTATTCCGTCTTCGGCCTGGTGATCGACTCAGCGCTCGAGCGCCTGTTCCCGCAGAAGTAAGCCGATCTCGCGGCTGCGGGTGTCGATGATCGATGCCTCGAAGTGATCAACGCCAACCCCCTGGCGCACCATATCCTGCGCCGCCTTCAGGCGGTTCTGCGCGGCCGCGTAATCCAGATGCGCGGCCTTCGCCTCGGCATCAGCCCGCACGGCGCGCAGGCGCAAGCCCTGGGCGGCATAAGCTGCCGACAACAACTGCCAGGCCTGCGCATCACGCGGCCACTGGGCCACCCAGGTCTGGAGTTGCTCGGCCACCTGCGCAGCCTGTCCGGTTTGCGTCATGGCACGGGCCCACAAAAACAGAACCGGCCGCGCCTTCAGGCCGTCGGGTCCTGGCGCCAATACCGCGGCGGCCCGTCGCGCATCGCCGGCGTCCAGGGCCAGTTCGGCCCCCAGCAACCTTGCCTGGTAGGCGGCCGGGGCGTTGTCGCGAACCAGTGTTTCCAGTCGGGCGTGCCAGCGAGCGGCTTGCGCAAACTCGCGCAGTCCCGACGCGGCCAGCGCTGCGGCATAGAACACCGCGGACTGGCGCGCCGGCGTTAGCGGCGCCTGTTGGACAACCGCGGCTTCACTGAGCGCGGCCCGCCGGCTGTCCACGTCGGTATTGCTCAGGATACGGGCCCGGGCTGCCAGCATGGCGTGCACCATGGTCAGACTGGCCGGCGCAGCACGCGGCAGCAACTGCTGGCGGGCTTGCATGTCGGCGATGCGCTCGGTGGTCAAGGGATGGCTTCTCAGGTAGGGGAAGGCCCCGGTGTCGTTGAACCGGTTGGCCTGCTGCAGCTTCTCGAACATGCTCACAAAACCTTGCGGCTTGAAGCCGGCCTGCGTCATGACGCTGTAGCCCACCCGATCCGCCTCGCGTTCCATGTCGCGCGAAAAGTTGAGCTGGCCCTGGATCGCCACGGCCTGGCCGCCCGCGATCAAGGCGCTGCCCGCCTGGGGGCTTCTGCTGGCCGCCAGCGCGCCCAGAATCATCGCGGCAATGACCCAGGGACCCTGGGAGTTCTGTTGGCCGATGAGACGGGAAATATGCCGCTGCGTTATGTGGCTCAGCTCGTGCGCCAGCACCGAGGCCAGTTCATCCTCGCTGGTCACCACGGCGATCAGCCCCAGATGCACCCCCATGTAGCCGCCGGGCAGGGCAAACGCATTCACGCTGCGGTCGCGCCCAAGCAGAATCTCCCAGGCAAAACGCTCATCCAGCTCGGCCGACAGTTCGCCGCGCGCACGCGCGGCATCCCTCAGGCGCTGCCAGATGCCTTGTACATAGTCGACCAGCACCGGATCGTCAATGTAGTCCGGGTCGCGGTAAATCTCGCGTGCGATGCGGTCCCCCAGGCGCCGCTCGGCGCTGGTGCTCATCTCCGCCCCATCGCCCAAGGCCGGCAATTGGGCGTGCAGGGGAAGCGGCAGCAGCGCCTGAACTGCCACCAAAAAAATAGCAAGCCACGCCCGCAGGGCAAGACGAGGACGCTGATTGAAGCTAGATATTCTGTTCAAAATGAATACAGTGGGATAAGGGCCAGCATCTCGACAGCGAGGGGGATAGCCGGCGGCCCTTCCAAAAAGGGGAGGTCCTATGACACATGACCGTATGATGCTCAGATTCCGTGAATGTTTCGTAAAGTTGATTTTTACATGAGTTCTCTAACCCATTTTGACGCCCAGGGCCAGGCCCACATGGTGGACGTGGCAGCCAAGGCCAGCACCCACCGCATTGCCGTAGCGAGCGGCCGCATCGAGATGATGCCTGCCACACTGGCGATTATCGAGTCTGGTACGGCCAAGAAAGGCGACGTGCTGGGCATCGCCCGCATTGCCGGCATCCAGGCCGCCAAACGTACCAGCGACCTGATCCCGCTGTGTCATCCGCTGGCCCTGACCCGCGTGGCGCTTGATTTTTCCATCCATCACGCCAGCGCCTCACACCCCAGCCATGTCAGTTGTACCGCCACAGTGGAAACCGTCGGCCCCACCGGCGTGGAAATGGAAGCCCTCACCGCCGTGCAGGTGGCCTTGCTCACCATCTACGACATGTGCAAGGCGGTGGACCGCGGCATGACCATGACCGGCGTCAAGCTGATGGAAAAGCACGGCGGCAAGTCGGGCAGCTTTGT